>Ga0272442_10000404_pt1 | contig 70586 bp, 52 predicted proteins | sample SSMForm2O_FD_200262 | JGI IMG/M metagenome (GOLD analysis project Ga0272442, IMG submission 200262) | Marine sediment archaeal communities from Little Sippewissett salt marsh, Falmouth, MA, United States - SSM-Form-2O | ecosystem: Environmental > Aquatic > Marine > Wetlands > Sediment ...
CATTTCGGGAGAGGAAAAGCGGGATTCGATTCGAGTGGACGATTCGCGAGTACGAGTTAGAGAATGGGGGGAGCATCTATATTTAGCTTTTGACGGTTATTATATACCCTTCCGAAGAAAAATCTACTCAATTTGCGATCATGTTTATCTAACAACCGCACTCGCACTCGTACTCGTACTCGCAATCGCAATTCGGATATTCTTTACCATTATCTCCCATTTCGGGAGAGGAAAAGCGGGATTCGATTCGAGTGGACGATTCGCGAGTACGAGTGCGAGTGCGAGTACGAAAAGGTATATACATGATGACTGTAATTCGGATAAAACTTTTGAGAGATGTTATAATTACCGGGTGAGCTTGGAATGGAGGTTGGACCAGGTATCGCGCATCCCGAATATGGCCTTTTTCGTAACCTGTCCGCCAGGATTCATGAGAACCAGAGTGGGGACTTTAAAGATCTGGAATTTCCTGGCCAGGTCTCCCCCCTGGTACTGGTTGACGTCGATCTTGACCGGGATATACTGCTTTAGATACTGCTGTGCAGAGGGATCCGATTGAAAGATCCGATCCAGGTTGACCGCGGCATCGACGTGTGGGGCATAAAAATAAACCAGCATGGGTTTCCGGGTGGCCTGGCACTGGCTCCATGCCTCTCGGGTGTCCAGCCATCTTATCGGAGTCGCGGCAGGATTGGGGGTGGTTAACGCGCTCAGGTTGGGAACGGGGGCATCGCCCCAGGAAGGGGCATAGGGCGATTCCGGGAGAGGGGCATCCTCCGGTGTCCATTGAATGGAAAGATTATCCACGTAGGCGTTATACTCTTTTTCTTTTTCAGCCAGCATCACGCCTACCTGGAGTTCCTTGATGGTATCATCCTCTATGGGTGAGAAGTTCGTTTCATGCCCGTCAATATAGCAATGGATCAACTTCGGTCCCTCGAAAACGATGGCGAAACGATGCCATCCGGGTCTGGGGACAAGGGAACCCATATCCAGGTCTTGAAGAAACACACGTGCTGTTTCCTCATCTTGAATCACGTGGGAAAAGTAGAGGCTTCTTCCCAGGGTGAATCCGAAGCGATAGAAGGAGCGGGGAGACTCGTCCCCGGGCCTGAGGGGTTCCATGGCCAGGACCGCGAGGCTCGGAATATACTGACCCTGCGGCGGGATGAAGAAATCGGCCTGGTACAGGGCGCGCCCCCTCATCCCCAACCGGGCTCGATCCAGAAGCACGTTATCGGCAAGTCCCACGATCCAGACATCGGGATGGGCCTTGAGCCACAATCCGTAACGGCCGGTTTCACTCCCACCCACACCGGAGCGAAAGGCTGGGGGCATGTTGGGTATCGTGGATAAATCCACCACCCTGGCCATGCGATCCTTATTCTTCCCGAAAGTACTCGATTCCGGCGGGATTTTCCCTTTCTCGAACTTGACCCAGCGAAAGAGCTGGTATTGTGCCGTCACGTGAGGAACGATCATGGCGACGATAATAACGAGAAGGGAAACAATATAGCGATTCTTCATAGTGTTCATCCTGAGCCTCTTTCGCTATTTATTATATTTTTACATAACCTGCTTCGCCATCTTCTGTCAAGTTCAGGCTGGGGATTTCCTCCCGTTTTTCTCGATTCCGCACCTTTTGTAGATATCATCGACGAACCTGAGGAAGGAGGTGTAATCCATAACGGATTCGAGTTCTTTGGAGCTGATGTAGCTGGTGAATTCCGGATCGTCCAGGAGGTTTTGTTTCAGTGGGGATTTATCCTTCCAGGTTTTCATGGCGTTTCTCTGAACGATCGCATAGGCATCTTCGCGGGTTAAGCCTTTTTCCACGAGGGCAAGGAGGATTTTCTGCGAGAAGAGAAGCCCCCTGGTTTTCTCGAGGTTCAAAAGCATGGCTTCGGGATAGACGTGGAATCCCTTCAGAATCCAGCACATTTTCCGCAACATGTAGTGAATGAGAGAGGTGGAATCGGGAAGGATCACGCGTTCCACGGAGGAGTGGCTGATATCGCGTTCATGCCAGAGGGCGATATTTTCGAGTGCTGCCTGAAGATTGGATCGAAGGATTCGAGCGAGTCCCGAGACCTGTTCGCAAACCACGGGGTTTCTCTTGTGAGGCATGGCAGAGGAGCCTTTCTGTTTTTTGCCGAAGGGTTCCTCCATCTCGCGGATATCGGTCCTCTGGAGATTCCGGAACTCGGTCGCGATTTTCTCGAGCGTGGCCCCGGTAATGGCAATCGCCGCGAGAAATTCAGCATGACGGTCCCTTTGAAGAATCTGCGTTGAAACGGGAGAGGGGGCAAGCCCCAGTTTTTCACAGACATACTCCTCGATGAAGGGTCCGGTATGGGCAAAGGTTCCCACGGCTCCCGAGATTTTCCCCACCCGGAGGGTGTGGATGGCCGCTTCGAGTCTTTTTCTGTTTCGAAGCATTTCCTCGCGCCAGAGGAGGAATTTGAGGCCGAACACCGTGGGTTCGGCATGGATGCCGTGGGTGCGTCCCACCATGACGGTATCGCGGTACTGAACGGCCTTCTCCTCGAGGAGTCGAATCAGTTCATCGAGGTTTTCCATAATCAGATGTCCCGATCTGATCAAACGGAGCTGCTGTGCGGTATCGACCACGTCGGAGGATGTGAGGCCCATATGGACATAACGGGAATCTGGTCCGATATTTTCCGCCAGGTTGGTGGTAAAGGCAATCACGTCGTGGCGGATGTCTTTTTCGATTTCCTTAATCCTGTCGACGGAAAAGGCGGCTTTTTCTCGAATGGTTTCCAGGGCCTCCGGTGGGATTTTTCCTTTTCCGGCCCAGGCCTCGCATGCGAGGATCTCGACCTCGAGCCATGTGGCGAACTTGTTTTGCTCGCTCCAGAGTTTTTTCATCTCGGGAAGGGTGTAACGATCGATCAAGACTCTACCTCGCTTTGGGTTTTGGGATGATAGATAAGATTAAATTCCTACCATTTTACCGAAGTCAATCATTTTCCGAGCCGGATCCGTGCTTTTGTCGCTCCAGTCCCGTGGGATGGTTTTTATTTGACATTATAACGTATGAAAAACTATTAGAGTATTTCCGTTTAAACAGAATACTTTTATGAAAGGGCTTGAAAATGACCTTGGTTAACAAAGGGATCAAAAAGGTTGTTCTGGCATATTCCGGCGGATTGGACACCTCTGTCATCGTCCGTTGGTTGAAAGAAAACTACGGCTGTGAGGTGATTTGCTTCGTGGCCGACCTGGGCCAGGGCCTGGACCGGGAAAAACTGCGGAAAAAGGCGAAAAACAGCGGGGCGTCCAGGATTGTCATCAAGGACCTCGTAAAGGAATTCATCGAGGACTTCATCATCCCCGCCATCAGGGCAAACGCCCTTTATGAGGAGAGATACCCCATGGCCACGAGCCTGGGTCGTCCCCTGATCGCAAAGTGGCTCGTGGAAATCGCACACCAGGAGAAGGCAGACGCCATTGCTCATGGATGCACCGGAAAAGGCAATGACCAGGTCCGTTTCGAAGTGGCGGCCCGTGCCCTCGATCCCAATCTGAAAATCATTGCTCCCCTCCGGGAATGGGAGTTGAAAACGCGCGACGATGAGATCGATTACGCCAAAAGATACAAAATCCCGATACCCGTCACGAAAAAAAGCCCCTACAGCATTGACGTGAACATGTGGGGGACAAGCATCGAGTGCGGGGTGCTCGAGGATCCGTGGGTGGAACCGCCGGACGATACCTACCTCAAGGTCGTCAAACCGGAAAAGGCCCCGGCGACCCCGGATTACGTGACCATAGGATTCGATAGCGGCATTCCGGTAAAGTTGAACGGCCGGAAGATGGCGCTTGCCGGGATTATCCGGAAACTGAAAAAACTCGGCGAGAAACACGGGATCGGACGGATCGACATGGTGGAAAACCGCGTGGTTGGCATCAAGTCCCGCGAGATTTACGAGTCGCCCGCCGCCACGATTATTATCGCCGCCCACAAGCAAATGGAATCCCTCACCCTGGATCGTGAAACCATGCATTTCAAGGAGACGATACAGCCGCGATATGCGGAATTGATCTATTACGGACTCTGGTTTTCCCCGCTCAGGAATGCGATTGCCGCTTTCATGGATGAGACCCAGAAGAGTGTCATGGGAGACGTAAGGCTCAAGCTTTACAAGGGCGGCTGCACGGTGATGGGAAGACGTTCCCCCTATTCCCTCTACAGCATGGAGCTGGCCACGTACGACACAGGCGACCAGTTTGACCATTCCTCTGCCAAGGGTTTTATCGATATTTTCGGTTTGCCCAGCAGAGTCATCGCCGCGATTGATAAGATCAAGAATCAGAAATAATCTCTTCAAGCCGCCGCATGAGACCCGCGTGAAAAGATCATGAAGCTTTTTTTAAGACTGCTAGGTTATGTGCTGCGTTACAAGAAGGCCCTTGTTTTCTCCATTATCCTCGGGTTTCTTACAAGCGCCCTGAACATTTTCAATATTTTCGCCTTCAAACCCATCCTGGACGTGATGTTCTCCCCGGAAGAAGAGGCAACCCGGTTGGAAACGGGTGTTCCGCAGGATGAGGAGGATGACGAGATCAAGATCCCGGTCATCCGTTCCATCGAGAAAAGAATCAAGCCCCTCCGCAATTCGATTGACGCCCGCATCGGCGAACTGACCCGGTGGGCCATTTCCCACAAGATGAAGGCGATCTATATCATCTGCATCATAGTGGCGGCCTCGGGTCTCCTGAAGGGGCTGTCCGCATACGGGTCGGATATTCTCCTGATTTATATTGGAATGTCCCTGGTCAAGGATCTCAGGCAGGAGATCCACGATCATATCCTGAAGATGGATCTTTCGTTTTTCGGCGAGAAAAGCACCGGACAGCTCCTCTCCCGGGCCTCCAACGACGTGGCCGCCCTGAACAGCAGTATCACGAGCATCATGGACGTTGGGATCCAGTCTCCCCTCACCATCGTCCTGACGATTCTCCTGATGTATTACCTGAGTCCTCAATTGAGCGTGTACTCGATCCTGGCCCTCCCCGTGGTGGTGATTTTCATTGCGACCTTCGGTCGGAGGATCAGGAAGGTGTCAAAACAGGCCCAGAAACGGATCGCGGACGTGGTGGACGTGATGCAGGAGACCTACGACGGCATTCGAGTGGTGAAGGCGTTCGGCATGGAGGAGTTCGAGTCGAAGCGATTCAAAGAGGCGAATATCAAGGCCTACCGGAGCTACCTCAGCCGTCAGGCGATCCGGAAGATCATCTCTCCCCTGATGGAGTTCATCGGGATCACCGCCGCGGTTCTCGTTCTCATGGCCGGCTCGCACCTGATCATCCGTGAAAATATTCTGAGTGGAACGAACTTTTTCGTCTTTCTCATCGCGGTCTCCCGGCTTTACCGTCCCATCAAGGATTTGAGCCGCATTCACCTTCAGGTCCAGAGCGGGCTGGCCGGGGCCGAAAGGGTTTTTGAAATCATCGATACGAAACAGATGCTGACCGAAAAACCGGATGCCGTTCCCATGGGGCCGTTCAATAAAGAAATTGCGTTCGAAAGCGTCAGATTTTCCTACGACAGGGATAATCGCTACGTTCTGACGGATATCGGTATAACCATACCCCAGGGAAACGTAGTGGCCCTGGTGGGACGGAGCGGTTCGGGGAAAACAACCTTTGCCAACCTCCTGTGCCGTTTCTATGATCCCACATCGGGCCGGATCCTGATCGACGGCACGGATCTTCGCGACTTCAGTATTTCATCGCTCCGGGAACGAATCGCCATCGTCACCCAGGAAACGATTCTGTTTAACGAAACCGTAGGGCACAACATCGCTTACGGTCAACAGGAGATTCCGAGGGACCGGATCGTTCAGGCGGCAAAGCAGGCCTATGCCCATGAATTCATCCAGGATCTTCCGAACGGCTACGATACCTCCATCGGACAGCACGGCGATCGCCTTTCCGGGGGTCAGCGACAGCGGGTGGCCATTGCCAGGGCCATCCTGAAAAATCCCGATATCCTGGTTTTCGACGAGGCCACCAGTTCGCTGGACTCCGAGGCGGAACAGGAGATACAAAAGGCCATGCAGAACCTGATCAAGGGCCGTACCACCCTGATCATCGCTCACAGGCTTTCCACGGTCCAGATGGCCGACGAGATCCTGGTCCTGGATGAAGGTCGCCTTGTGGAACGGGGCAACCACGAGGAGCTTTTGAAAAAAGACGGTCACTACGCATACCTCTGCAAACTCCAGGGGATATTCATCGATACCCGGAATACATGAATCCCGGGATTCTCCGGCAAAGGGGCAAGCCATGGACAAAAAGACATTTGCCGGTAAATTCCTCTCCCGCCTCGAGAAGATCGACCGGCAGCAGATCGAGTCCTTCCTCCTGCACCTGATCCAGGCCCGTGATTTTCTCGAGATTATCTTCAACCGCATGCTCGAGGGGATCATCGTAACCGACACCTCCTACCGTATTCTTTTCATGAACATGGCGGCATGCAAGGCTCTCGGTCTCCGAAAGGAACCGAATCTGTATGCAGGTAAAAATCTCCCCCGTCTGATCAGGAGCCCGATTTTGAGGGAACATATCCTGGAGTTCGATCCTTCCCTCGGGGAGGTGATATCGCGTGAGGTGAAGATCAAAAAGCCGAAGGGACGTGTTCTGCGGGTCAGGTTCCTCCCCCTGGGTGAGGAGGGTAAAAAATACGAGAGCGTGGTTTTTCTGATCAGCGATATCACGGAGCAGAAAAAGGCCGAATATTCGATGTATCAAAAGCAGCGTATCACGGCCCTGGCAAACCTGACGGCCGGGGTGGCCCACGAGATCAAAAATCCGTTAAACTCCCTTCAAATCCATGCCCAGCTCCTGAAAAAGTATCTGGGCCGGCTCCAGGAGGGGGAAAGGGACATTTCCGGGGAAACCCATGAACGAAGTTTGAAATCGATCAATATCATTCTTGAAGAAACGACCCGTCTTTCGGACATCGTCAACGAATTCCTGTCCGCCGCGAGCCCCACCCCCCTCAAGCTCTCTCCTGGAAACGTCAACGACACCATCAGGCATGTTGTGGAAATCATATCCCCGGTTCTTCAGGAGAAGGGGATCGAACTGGATATCCGGCTCGATCCATCGGACTTTGAGATTCTGCTGAATCACGAACGACTTTCCCAGGCCTTCCTGAACATCCTCAAGAACGCATCCGAGGCTTTAGAAAAGAGGACTGATCCCCGAATCACAATCATGACCCGTTTCGAGGGGAAAAACATCGCCATTGATTTTATTGACAACGGCTGCGGAATACCGGAGAAAAATCTCGAAAAGATATTCGAACCGTATTTCACCACGAAATTTTCTGGAACCGGCCTCGGGCTGATGCTGGTTTATCGCATCATCAGGGAGCACAGCGGCATGATTAACGTAAAAAGCAGGGAGGGGGAGGGGACAAAGATCACCATAACCATACCACTCACCAAATGGCCCCTCAGACTCCTTACGGAACATACTGAACAAAAATGAAACGAAAAATACTCATTGTCGATGACGAAAAGAACACCCGCGAGGGACTCCGGTGGGCCCTCGATGCCCCGGCATACGAGATCCATCTCGCCGCGGACGGGCGGGAAGCCATGGACCTGCTTTCTTTGCAGGATTTCGAACTGGTGATCACGGATCTGAAAATGCCCAACGTGGACGGGATCGAACTCCTCCACCATATCCTCGAGCATCATCCCCAAACCTACGTGGTCATCCTCACGGGACACGCAACCGTGGAGAGCGCGGTTCAGGCCATGAAAAAGGGGGCCTACGACTACATCGAAAAACCGGTCAATATCGATGAGCTCAACCTCCTGGTGGAACGCGTTCTCATGCATAAACACATCGTGGAGGAGAACGAGGAGCTTCGCCGTTCCGTGGAGGAGCACTACGGACTCGAGAACATCATCGGCCAGTCCCCCGCCATGCAGGCGGTGTTCGACAAGATCATCCACGTGGCCCCCACCCGGGCGTCGGTTCTGATCCAGGGTGAGAGCGGCACGGGCAAGGAGCTGATCGCCTCCGCGATCCATTACAATTCCTCCCGGAAAAACAAACCCTTCATCAAGCTCAACTGCGGGGCCCTGACCCCGACCCTTCTGGAGAGCGAGCTGTTCGGTCACGAAAAGGGCGCCTTTACGGATGCCCAGAGGCAGAAAATCGGGCGTTTCGAAATGGCCGACGGCGGGACCCTTTTTCTGGACGAGATCAGCGAGACCCTGCCCGAGTTCCAGGTGAAACTCCTCCGCGTGCTCCAGGAACACGAGTTCGAACGAGTCGGCGGGATCAAAACGGTAAAGGTGGACGTCCGGGTCCTCACCGCCACGAATAAAAACCTGAAGGAATGCGTGGATCGCGGATCCTTTCGGGAAGACCTCTTTTACCGCCTGAATGTAATTCCCATAAATGTCCCTCCCCTGCGGGATCGCACGGAGGACATCCCACTCCTGGTCAATGCGTTCCTGAAGGAATTCTGCGAGGAAAACTCTAAACCCCTGCTGCATATTTCCCAGAAAACCGTGGCGATCCTCCAGGACTTCTCCTGGCCGGGAAACGTCCGCCAGCTCAGGAATGTCATCGAGGGCATGGTGGTTATGGCCACCACTCCGGAGTTGATCCCCGATGACATCCCCCCCGAGATCCGCCGTGAATCGGACAAACAACAGTATATCCGCATCAGGACAGGCTCGAGCATGGCCGAGGCGGAAAAGCAGATCATTGAATCCACCCTGATCGCCACTGGGGGAAACAAGGCCAAAACCGCCCGCCTCTTGGGACTCGGCCGGAAAACCCTCTATCGGAAAATCGAGGAATACGGCATCCAGGTATGAATACAACGGGAGCATGAGATATGTTTTTCATCGGAATAGACAGCGGCACTCAATCCACAAAGGCCCTGGTGGCCGAGGGGAAATCGGGAGAGATCCTGGCCACGGCGTCGCACTCCACACCGCTCATCGAGGGGCTTCCCCCCGGTCACAAGGAACAGAACCCGGAGGACTGGTTCGAGGCGGTCGGGATCTCCATGAAAGAGGCGATCGGAAAGGCCGGCATCGATCCAGGGGAAGTGAAAGGCATCGGCGTCTCCGGACAACAGCACGGGTTTGTCCCCCTGGATGAAAACGGGGAGGTGATCCGCCCGGCCAAGCTCTGGTGCGATACCAGCACGGCCTCCCAATGCGAGCAAATCCTGGAACGGCTGGGGGGGATCTCGAAATGCATCGAGCTCATTGGAAACGGCGTGCCCCCCGGATTCACCGCCTCCAAGATCCTGTGGCTGAAACAGAACGAACCGGAAAATTACGCCCGCCTTCACACCGTGCTCCTTCCCCACGATTACATCAATTACCGCCTGACCGGAGAGAAAAGGATGGAATGGGGGGACGCCTCCGGCACCTCTCTCATGGACGTCCGGTCAAGGAAGTGGAGGAAAGAACTCATCGAGGCGATCGATCCGGAACTGTCCGGGAAACTGCCCCCCCTCTTTCCATCGAACGAACCGGTTGGAGCCGTTCTCCCGGAAATCGCCCGGGAGTTCGGATTCTCACAGGAGGTTCTCGTGAGTGCGGGAGGGGGCGACAACATGATGGGCGCGATCGGAACCGGCAACGTCAAACCCGGCATCGTGACCGCGAGCCTCGGGACATCGGGAACCATATATGCATGCAGCGATACCCCGGTGATCGATCCCCAGGGCGAGATCGCCGCCTTTTGCGACAGCACCGGAAAGTGGCTCCCCCTCCTTTGTGTGATGAACGTCACCGTGTCCACGGAAATGATCCGGGAGCTCTTCGACATGGACTTCGATGCCCTGGATGCGGCCGTGAAAAAGACCCCCGCGGGATCCGACGGCCTCATGCTTCTCCCCTATTTCGAAGGTGAACGAACGCCCAACGTGCCGGACGGCACCGGCGTGTGGTTCGGGGTGAACGCCCTTACCAGCGATCCCGCTCACATGGCCCGCGCCGCCATGGAAGGCGCCACCATGACCATGAATTACGGATTGAACCGCCTGAAGGAGCTGGGGATCCGTCCGAAAGAGATCCGCCTGACCGGGGGGGGGTCCAGGAGCGCGGTATGGCGGAGCATCCTGGCAGACATTTTCGACGCCGAGGTGGTGGCCATGGCCCATGCGGAGGGAGCGGCCTTTGGCGGCGCCCTCCAGGCCCGGTGGATGTTCGCCCGAAAAACCGGTGAAAAGTCCAGCCTTGAACAGCTCGCCGAAAAATGGGTCAGGATCAACGAGGAGACGCGGGTCAAACCGGATCCCAAAGGTGTGGCCTTGTATAAAGACCTTCAAAAACTCCACGACCAGATGTCTCTCGCTCTCCGGCCTGTATTCCGGGAGCATCGCCGCATTATTCGACCCTGACCAGCCGCACTTTTCAAAGTCAGAATTGTTTAATCCGTCGGATCGGTCGGATCGGACCGATCGGTCGGATCTTTCCAGTTGCTCAAGAATAGTGGGGCAATCCGACTCTTGACAAAGCAGCCCCTGCAGATTTACATATTAATGACTCCCAAAGAGAGGTCTTATAGCTGAAACATAGAACGGTTTGTATCCCGATCAGGGGGGAGAGGAAAATGAAATATCGGATCTCACAACACGGTTTCATATTCCGGGTTTTACCGTTTCTTGCCTGCCTGATTCTCATCCCGGTTGTTTCATATGGAAAGATCATCCGGGTGGACGGCCAATCGGGCGACGACAGTTGGGACGGTTCGGCGTGGATTTACACGGGCGCCCCGGAGCTCGGGCCCATGAAAACCATCCAGGCCGCGATCGACGATTCCTCGACCGGGGATGAAATCTGGGTGAAGCAGGGTATTTATCGTCCCGAGTCGGTACAGCCCGCGGCCGGCAAGCTCACAAAGGTCGCCATCGTCCCGAAAATGCGCCTCGAGATATATGGTGGATTCCGGGGCAACGAAACCGAGCGAACAGGGCGCATGCTCGATCCCTCCCTCACCGTGATCGACGGCAGCATCGCCGATGCGGGCTCCCCCGCCTTTCACGTGATTGCCATTTACAATGTCACCGATACCACGCTCGATGGATTCACCATCACCGGTGGTAACGCTTCAGGGATCCAGACTTACGATAAAATGGGCGGGGGGATTTTCTTTACGAAAAACCTCGTTTCCTGCACCGTATCCAATTGCGTCATCCGGAATAACCAGGCGGTTTACGGGGGCGGGATATATTGCGAGCACGCCGATCCCGCCACCGTGATCCGGGATTGCCATATCAGGGATAACGAAAGCAGCGCCATTGGAGGTGGAGCCTATTTTTCCTATGCCTCCCTTACCATGGAGAATTGCCGTATTTTTCATAACATCGCAGCGTCCTCTTCCGGCGGGATACATTTTGGAGGAGGCGCCAACGCCATTCTCATGGATACCATCATCGCGGGCAACACGGCAATCAGCGGCGGCGGGGGCACCTTGAGGGACGATTCCTCCCCGGAATTCAAAGGTTGCGTCATTTCCGGAAACTATACCACCACAGGAACCGGGGGGGGCCTGATCATCAACAAGGGAAGTGCCGTGTTCGAGAAGTGCGTTCTCAACGGAAACAAATCAGAAATCGGTGGCGGGGTATATATCACGGATGCCTCCCCCCGTTTCGAAAACACCTCGTTTGGAGGGAATTACGCCAACAACCACAGCGGGGCGGCTTTCGCCGCCGGAACGGCCGCACCGGAGTTTCATAACTGCATCATACACGACAACCACGCGGGTACGGCCGCTGGAGGAATCGGGGTGGGAACCGGAACATCCATGATGATTCGCAACTGCATCCTCTGCGATAACCCGAATTATGCCGTGTATGAATGGTCCGCCCAGGCCGATCCGGAACTCTCCTTTTGCCTGTTTTACTCGAATCCGGGTGGGGATTATTATGACGAGGGTATGACGCCCATCTCCGGAGGGGATACCATCAACGCCCTCGATGAAGCCTGGATGAACCTGTCCGGGAATCCGACTCTTGCCATGAATGGAGCCGGGAGCATTACCGGCCAGTGGGATGCCGCGATAACAGATGGGAAATTCCGCATCCTCGAAGACGTTGAGGGCGAGTTCCCGGCCGGACTTGCCGGAAGCACGATCAATCCGGATATAACGCAGCATTTCCAGGCCGTTATCACCTCGAATACCCGGACCGCCGTGATGATCGTGGGGAACGATTCCCTCCTTTCCTCCCTTTCGGGGGATGAAACCTACCTCCTGACGGATTACCACATCTCCCCCTTATCAGCCGCGACGGACATGGGAACCTCCGTGTCCGCTCCCCTTGTGGATTTCGAGGGGGACCGGCGGGGATTCGACGGCGATGAATCCGGAGCCGTCACGGGCGACTTCTCGGATTACGATATCGGCATCGACGAATTTTTCGTGTCCACCCCAACACCAACTCCAACATTCACACCCACGCCGACTTCAACCCCCAGCCCCACCCCGACTCCAACGCCAACCCCAACGCCCACCCCGACAGCCACATATTCCTGCGTTATTTACGTTCCACAGGATTACCCCACCATCCAGCAGGCTATTGACACTGCAACAGATCCCTGTGAAATCGTCGTATCTGAAGGCAGGTATATGGAAAATATCCGGATCAGGGGAAACGACATCATTCTGCGATCCACGGATCCCTGCGACAGCAACGTGGCCATGAAAACAATCATAGACGGCGACCAGATAAACTCGTGTGTCATCTTTGATGGAACCGAAAAGGAATCCTGCCTGCTCTCCGGTTTTCTTCTGACAAACGGGAGGGGCGCCAACGGCGGCGGCATCATGGGCCAGGGAACCCTCGCCACCATCGCAAACAACGTTATCTCCACCAATACAGCCTATATGACGGACTATGGAAGGGGGGGCGGGATCCACGACTGCGACGGCCTGATCGAGGGAAACGTAATCCTCTCCAACACCACCAGTGCATGGAACGGGTATGGAGGGGGCCTTGCCGATTGCGACGGCACGATCAGGGACAACATGATTTATGACAATGGCGCCACGGGAGGAGAAGCCAAAGGAGGAGGACTCTACTACTGCAACGGCATCATCGAAAGAAACACCATCATGGGGAACTATTCCACCCAGGCCACGGCCTCCGGGGGCGGGATCTACTACTGCAACGGCACCATCCGGAATAATCTCATCACGTATAACATCGCGGTAAGCGGGGGCGGCCTTTATTATTGCGAGGCAATCATCCACAATAACACCATTTATGGAAACATCGCGACCACGTATAATGGCGGTGGAATGAGCTCCTGCAAGAGGGGCGACATCCGAAATAACATCGTATGGGGCAATACCGCACCGGCCGATTCCCAGATGTATAACTGCGATCTCATCTATTACAACTGCATCCAGGATTTTCCGGTTTCACAGGGGAATATAAATTCCGATCCCCAGTTTTTTGACGAACCGAATTCCTATTTCCACCTGGGAGACGGTTCTCCCTGCATCGACGCCGGGGATCCCGATCCCGCATACAATGACGGGTGCCGGCCACCGGGAAAGGGCACGGAAAGGTGCGACATGGGCGTTTACGGCGGACCCCGCAACTGCCTGTGGATCCTCCCCTCTCCAACACCCACACCAACGCCCACCCCACCTCCGGGGCTGGAAGGGCCGATCCTGGTCGATTCCCAGTTTACGGATCGCGACATGAACGGGATCGTGGATGGGGGGGAACCTCTGACCCTGATTTTCGACCAGGCAGTGACCGGTACGACCTCCCTCCTCTCCCCCTCCTCGTTTTTCCTTCCCATACCGGGAGACTTCCTGGGTGGCGCCGGTTTCCGGGTTCTGAATCGCAGGGGCAACCCGCGCCAGCTGGTTCTCATCCTCGGGGACAATCCCTCCCTTACCATTGCCGGTACATTCGACCCTTCCATCACCACCCTGCAGGAGGCATCCGGCATCGACCTTTCCTCGTCGCTTGCCCCGGGTTCCATTGTCAACGATTTCGGCATGAACGCCAGGGATGGCGGAGAACCGGGCGTGGATGATTACGGGGTGGATATCCGCTCGCTCTTTGTACCCGTTTCGAAGACCGTCACAGCGAGCGGCGCCGTCATGGCCGTGCCGGTTTCCCCCGATGCAGCGTATACCAGGCATTCCCTGAATATCCCGGCCGGCGCCTTCACCTCGGATACCCCCCTGCGGATTGTGATCCCGGATCTGGCATTGAATGTCCCCGGCGCGGTTCAGCTCGAATCGGACGTCGACAACCTGCGTTTCCTGACTCCCGCTTTACTCACCCTCGAGTACCTGGAAACAGACCTGGACCAGATGAGATGGCAGGTCGAGGCGGCCATGGGACTCTACCAGCTCGTGGGACTGGAAGACGGGAAGCCATTCTGGATCCCGGTACCCGGAAAACAGACCATGGATACGAAAAACAACACTGTTTCGGTTCAGATCGGGAGTTTGAATCCTGCGGGTATTACGGCTGATGGAAAATGCGCCCGATCCTCACCCGGTTCCTCGGGAATATTCGGCAACATCCCCGGGGAGACCATCGAGGAAAAGAGCGTGTACATCAAGCCGGAAAGCGGTGGATCCGTCATCCTGAATGCCACCCCCATCCTCAAACCCGGGGAAAACTGTCACTACAATTCCCATGAAATCCAGTTTCCCGGTTATGTATTGACCGACCCTTCCGATCCGGATCACATCAAGGTGACCATTTGCACCGCCATCCTGCTGGATCGTTCCGCGTTCGGGGAGGGGAACAGCTTCCCCCTGGCGAGCTGCTCCATCTTTGTCATTAAAACGGAAAGAAACGGCGTCCCCCTTTGCTTTACGGATCCGGTGAATATGAAGATACGGTTCATGGACGGCTCAGCCAATTCCTTCGACGATGTCTATTGCTTCGATAATACGTGCGGGGAGAATTCCTGCATGGCACTGGTCAACGATGTCGAGGATGGATTCGGCGTTGATTTCCAGTTCGTGGAGGGGATCACGCAATCGGTGAATGGAGCGAATGGGGGTGGTTTCTTGGAGGCAGCCGGAGTCGCCGGCCTTACGGATTCCTGCGGAAAGGGGGCATGGGGAGCGGTATCCACTCAAATCCCACCGAGGAAACTCTGGATGATGTATTAACGCGGTTCATCATCCCCTGGCCCGGTAATACACCGTAAAATAGATGAGCCACAACACAAAGATATCCCAGGCCTGCTTTTTCTGACCCATGATAAGGAGGGAACGCACAATCCCGATCGATATGAGAGGAAGCATGATCAGGTCTCCCCGGGAAACCCGGATTCACCCCAACAATTCCCTGTTACTTCTCTTCCTCGAATTTCCTCTTCACGGATTTGAACAGGTCCTCATCCCCTCCCTTGATCCACTCCTTCCACTTCGGTGGGACGGGACGAAGGGCTCGAAAGAAACCGGTAACCATCTCTCGTAAGGGAGCAAGGAAAGTCCTGGTTTTGATGAACCTTTTAAGTGGCAAGGGAAGATCCCGTGCCCTTGTGTAGATCCTGCCGTCAGCAAAGACGCACTGTTTCCCCTTCCGGGTAAAAACGACCGCGCTCCGAAGCTCCCCATCCTCCGTGTACCAGTACCTGGGAAGGGCCTTGCCGCAATAGGGACAGCATTCCTTTGTAAGGGGATATTTCTGCCCGCATCGGCATGTGATCAATTCGTCCATACTTCTCATTCCACCTTTAAAGCACGGAAGTTCATGGTTCCTCCCGTGAAATCGCAATACATATATCCGGTCATTTCGTACCCCTCCCATTTTGCCTCGCAGATATGGGGTCCGGTCAAGATATTCACATAAAGAGGCCCCGGTTTCTGGATGAACCTGACATACCCCGGGCTTATGATATATCCCTCGAGTTTAAAGGAGGTCACCCCCTTTGCAACCCTGCCCTTTCTCCTACGGCCCTGGAAGATATTTTTTCCCTGTCCGGTGGTCCTTCCGAGCACATGCCCTCCCGGGGACAGGGTTTCGAAATGGAAGTTCTCGAACTCGATCGAGGTTGGAATACTCTTGTTTTGCGCGATCAGGGATTCCTCTGTCACCGACCATGTTCCCAGCAGGTCGGCTCCTGGTGGGGGCATGATTCCGGAGCGGGACTTTAATCTGAGGGCGGCTTCCTGCCTTGCAATGGCCCGTTCCCGGGCGATCTCCTCGATCTTTTCCGCCTCTTTGTTTCGAAACTTCAGGATCGGCATGATATCTCCTTACTCGACCTTCATCGCAATGAACCGATCGGTTGCCCCGGTGAAATTGCAATACTGGTATCCGACCATTTCGAAGCCGTTCCATTCGGCCTCGCAGATATGGGGGCCGGTTGTCAGATTTCGAAAGGAATAAGGGAACGAATAAGTGGGCTGGATCATAAACAGAACAAGGCCCGGCCTCACGATTTTTCCCTCCAGCTCGAAAGACTTCACACCCGGCTTGATCTGATCTTTCATCATTTTTCCATGGAATCGCTTTTTCCCCTGAACCGTGATTTTTCCCAGCACGTTTCCCTCTCTACCCAGGGTTTCGAAATGGAGATTGCTGAACACGGCGGAGACCGGAAGGACTTTTGTTTTTGCCACAATGGATTCCTCGATCACCGACCATATACCGAGCAGGTCGGCGCCCGGGGGGGGCATGATTCCGGAGCGGGATTTTAATCTGAGGGCGGCTTCCTGCCTTGCAATGGCCCGTTCCCGGGCGATCTCCTCGATCTTTTCCGCCTCTTTGTTTCTAAACTTCAGGATCGGCATGATTATTCCTGACATGAACCGCTGGCCGGCCGGGCGCGATCATAGGCCCAGCGTTGGAGCTGCCGGATCTCTTCCGACATGGTCTGGCTCAGGGGAACGATTTCCTTTATGGCCTTTTCCAGCTGGACATCCGCGAGCCGGGTTCCTTCGGAAAACGCAAGATAAAGGGAATTGATCACGGCCTGCTCGATCTCCGCCCCGGAAAACCTGTTGCACGCTTCCACATGCCTATCTATGTCGAATTTCTCAGGATCTCTCCCGTGTTTTTCCAGGTGAATACAGAGGATTTCCTTCTTTTCCTTCCTGTTGGGAAGATCCACAAAGAAAATTTCATCGAACCTGCCCCTCCGCAGGAGCTCGGGCGGGAGCCCTGTGAGCCGGTTGGCCGTGGCAGCCACAAAAACCGGCACGTTCTTTTCCTGCATCCAAGTCAGAAACGTGGAAAAGACCCGGGAACTCGTTCCCGCATCGGTCATGTTGGAAGAACCCAGTCCTGCCAGTCCCTTCTCGATCTCGTCGATCCAGAGGATGCACGGGGCGATGGCCTCGGCCATCTTGATGGCATTCCGGATGTTTTCTTCCGACATCCCGACGTAGGAACCGTACACCGCCCCCAGATCCAGCCGGAGAAGGGGCATCCGCCACTGGTGTGCCACAGCCTTGCAGGATAGCGATTTCCCGCACCCCTGCACACCCAGAAGGAGCATGCCCTTGGGCATGGGGAGCCCGAACTCCCTCGCCTCCCGGGTGTATGCCCGGTCGCGCTGCCCGACCCATTCCTTGAGGTTATCGAGCCCACCCACGTTTTGCATGGTTTCGCGATACTGGTAAAACATCAGTGCCCCGTTCTGCCTGATCAGGCGTTGTTTTTCGATGCCGATTTTCTCGATATCGTCCAGGCAGAGTTTACCGTCCAGGACCTTGGATTTCTCGAAGGCGCGCCTTGCCTCCCTCAGGGTCAATCCCAGGGCCGACCGGGCGATGAGCTCGCGTTGCCCCTCGTCCAGCCCGCCCTTTTCCACTTCACGTGTGAGTTGGATCATTTCATCCATTCCGGGGAGGGGAAACTGGATCACGTAAACGTCCTTCCGGAGCTCTTTTGGAATTTTCTCGTCGATCCCGACAAAGAATACGGTCTTGGATTGCTGCTCGAGTTCGGTTTGCATATCTCGAAGACGGCGGGTTACTTTATCTGATTCCAGTTGCCTGCTGCCATCCAGTACCACGAAAAGGGCGGCCCCCTGGAATCGCCTGATGTCTTCCATTCCCTCGGTAAAAGAATGATCCGACTGTGAGGCCTGCTTTTCCAGATGGGGGGGATACAGTCCCCTCGAACAGGACCAGACAAATATCTTCCGATCGAGATCCCGCGCCAGTTCCTCCAGGGCCGCGATGACCCGGTTTTCCTCGGATGAGACAATGTATACAAAGGGAAAGTTGGATCTGACGTACAGGGAGAGCTCGTTCATGATCCTTTCTCGAATCGATACTATGTCTGCTTCCATGCTTTTCGCTCCCTCAAAACCGATTGAATTTCTGGAATGAATAAGATAATCGAAACCCCTTTTCAAGGGGAATCGTCGAGGAGTTTTCCTTGTATCTCCCTGATTCAGCGGGTATCGATATCATCATCTTTATTCCTGTAAAGGAGCCGACTCAAATGAAACTGTACATTCTGGCGGATATGGAGGGGATCTCGGGAATCCAGATCTGGGACCAGGTCAAAAAGAACAGCCCGGAATACGAAGAGGGTCGAAGGCTCATGATGGCCGATATCAACGCGGCTGTGGAGGCCGCCCTCGAGGCCGGGGCGAATCATATCGTGGTTTGCGACACCCACGGCGCCGGACTCCAGATCCGCCTCCGTGAGATGAATCCCGCGGCCCTTTATGAACGACCCAACAGGGGCCGCCCCATGCCCTCCCTGGACGAATCCTTCGACGGGGTCATTCTACTTGGTCATCACGCCATGGCGGGAACCCTCGACGGGTTCCTCGATCACACCATGAGCTCGGCCTCCTGGTTCGAATACCGTTTGAACGGAAAGCCCATGGGGGAAATCGGGATCGAGGCCGCATGGGCCGGGCATTACAAGGTGCCGGTGATCGCCGTCACCGGAGACGAGGCCGCATGCAGGGAGGCGACCGACCTCCTTGGAAACGTCGAGTGCGCGGTTGTGAAATGGGGCATCGGACGCAACATCGCGAAGTGCCTCTCGCTTCAAAACGCCCACGAAAGGGTGAAAAGCGCCGTGAAAAAGGCCGTCTCGAGCATCGGGGAATACAAGCCCTTTTGTCCCTCCCTCCCTGCCACAGTAACCCTCACATATTACCGTTCCGACATGGCAGACGGAATGTGTTCGAGGGCCGAAATCGAGCGCCTGGACGCCCGTACCATCCAGAAAACCGTTCATTCCCTCCTGGACGTCACCTGGCCCTGAAAAGCATGGTTTTTTTTTCATTGCGGATCCGATTTTTTCTGATCATGATACCGCTAATAAAGAATAGAGGGTGGTAAAATGCCGGCTTACAGAAATATTCTCGTTGTCAAAATCTTTTTACTCCTTTTCACCCCCCTTGTGACATTCGGCGATGTGATTGTTGTTCCGGACGACTACATGAGCATCCAGGATGCAATCGACCACGCGGCAAATAATGACCGCATCACGGTAAGAACCGGAGAATATACGGAAACTCTGAATATCTCCGACAAAACCCTCACCCTGGCGGCATACCCGCCCGGGAGCATGGTATATATGAAGCCCCGATACTCGGGACTGAACATACTTCGCTCCGATGTGGATCTCGCAGGATTCTCTTTTCAAACCAGTTGTGAGGGTACCAGTTATTTCAGGTACATTGTCACTGTTCATTCCAGTCGTTTCGTAATGACTGATTCCGAGATTATTGCCTTATTTCATTCTGATAACAACGGCGCCTTTGGAATGGAGTGCCGGGACTGCGACTATATCGAGATGAACGGCTGCACGGTTATCGGTGCGGATGGAGCGCCTGCTTTTTCGTATATCGCGGGCACTGCTGTACAATGTTACGATACCACAAAAGTCCTTTGCCTTAACTGCGAGTTTACGGGAGGTGATGGGGGTTCAGGATTTTCGACGGGGCCGGGATCGTCATATTATCCGGGCGCTCCGGGCGGGGATGGATTTTACTGCTCTGAATGTCCAGACGTTTCTCTCGCATACTGCCGGTTTCGAGGAGGAAACGGCGGCGCCGGAGTCATTGGCCAGGGAGGGTCGGGCAGCGATCCCGGAGACGGCGGACATGGCATCCATGCCCGGGATTATTCGCATATCCAGGGAGCCGAGCTGGATTCCGAGGGTGGAAATGGTCACGTTGACGGAGAGCCCATCCATCTTGTCAACGGTTCGACCTACCAGGAAGTGCCGCCCCCGCCGATACCACCACCAGACCCCACTCCCCTTTGTGTCACCGTGAAAGAATGGATGGATCTCGAGTGAAAGATCCCCACGGAAGATTGGGAGATTGGGATCAGGATATATACAGATCGAGGACGATGCCTGGAATGCCGTCAGTCCCGCGAGTATATCTTTCCCACCACTTTGCCATCCTTCATCTGGAGAAAGATGCCTTCGCAATTGGGTTCGGTCGATTTCCCGGGATTCATGAAGAACCCGAGCCGGTTGGGTGAATCCTCCATCACAAAGGGTGGCATCCGCTCTCCTCCCGGGGGGTAGTGTCGATCGACCAAAACGAGCACCTCCTGACGGGTCATGCCGATCCGGATGTTCCGATACAGGCGTTTGTAAGTTCGGAACCTGGCATCGACCAGCTCGGGATTAAGAACGACCACGAGCAGACATGACGGGGCGAGAAGAGCGAGAACAACTGCGAGAATAATCCCCCGCTTCGGTTTCCGCGAGTCCAGAAACGCAAGTACAATAAAGGCAACTGCACCAAGTAGGGTAACCAGTGCGATCAGGAATATGGGGTGGAGGGAGAAGTACAATTCTGATTAATCCTAAACGTATAATTTCCCATTCACATTACTTCCTTTAGATAGGGAAAGCCTGGGGTCAGTTTATATAATTATATAATAAAAATGGGAGAGATCTCCCTCCATATTCCGTGCCGGGGCTTGTTTTAGGTGTTTTTGCGTTTCATATTGATACATTTAACAACCTGGAGCGATCAAAAAGCGATTTTCGGCGGGGTTTTATTATATAATTATATAAACTGACCCCATGTTCTTCCCATGGCCTCGGCGATTTTTCTCATCTCTTCCATGAAGATCTCGAATTTTTCCGGCTTCAGGGACTGGTGGCCGTCGGAAAAGGCCTCCCGGGGATTGGGATGAACCTCGACGATCAATCCGTCCGCACCGGCGGCAATGGCCGCACGACCCATGGGGGTGACGTATTTCCAGTTTCCCGTGCCATGGCTCGGATCGACGATTACCGGGAGGTGAGTGAGTTCCTTCAACACGGCCACGGCGTTCAAATCCAGGGTGTTCCGGGTCGAGTCCTCGAAGGTGCGGATGCCCCTTTCACAGAGCACCACCTGGTAATTGCCCTGGGACATGATATATTCGGCGGCCTGGAGGTATTCCTTTACCGTGGTGGCGATGCCCCGTTTGAGGAGAACGGGAACGCGTGTTTGTCCCACCTTTTTCAAAAGGGAATAGTTCTGGCAGTTGCGGGCCCCGATCTGGATCATGTCCGCATATTCGCAGATCAGGTCGATATCGTTGACACACACGATTTCGGTCACGATTTTCAGCCCGGTTTCCTCCTTGGCCCGGTCGAGGTATTTGAGACCCGTGACCTGGAGGCCCTGGAAGGAATAGGGTGAGGTGCGGGGTTTGTAAGCGCCGCCCCGGAGCATTTTAGCCCCGGCGGCCTTTACGATCTTTGCCGTTTCCATCACCTGTTCCTGGGATTCCACGGAACAGGGTCCTGCCATGATCACGATTTCCTCTCCCCCGATTTTGACGCCGTCCACGTCGACGATCGAGTTTTCGGGTTTGACTTCCCGACCCACGAGTTTCCAGGGTTTGAGGACGGGTATGACCGCTTCCACCCCGGGCATCATCTCGAGGGGTTGAAGGGGGGTTTTATCCTCGTGTCCCACGGCCCCTATGACGGTGCGTTCCACTCCGTAAATCACGTGCGGTTCGTAACCAAGGCGTTTCACCTGCCCCTTGACCGCATCCAGTTGGGCATCGGTGGCCCCCTTTTCCATAACGATAATCATGAGATTTTATCCCCTTTCCCCCTGAATTCGATATTCGCCCCTGTTTTTTCGAGGTGATAAAAGAAGTCGGGATAGGACTTGGCCACATGTTCGGCGCCCTTGATCCGGACTCCCTTTTTACTTCCCAGTCCCAATATGGTAAGAAGCATAATCACGCGGTGATCCCCGCGTCCATCCAGGGTCACATCCCCCTGGTATCCATCGGGGTTGCCGTGTATGATGATTTCATCCCTTTTTTCCTCGCTTTCGACGCCCATCCGGCAAAGTTCGGAAAGCGGTTCGCTGATGCGGTCGCATTCCTTGAAACGGAGGTTTTCCACGTTGAAAAACCGGCTTTGTCCCCGGGCGAAACAGGCTGCTCCCACCATGGCCAGAGCAGCGTCCGTGGCCAGGTCGCCGTTAAATTCCACGCCCGTCAGGATATCGCCGCCCCTGACGTTAATGCCGCCTTCGTCCTCTTCGACCCGAGCCCCCATATCCCGGAGCACATCCGTGATGGCCTGCTCCCCCTGCTCATCGGGGTAAAGGCCCGTTATGGTGAGATCGGATTCGGGACAAACCGCGGCAGCGGCAAGCAGGGCAGCACTTCCCGGCCAGTCGCCATGGACCTCGTACGATCCGGCACGATACTTTTGTCCCCCGGGAACATGGAAATGCAGGAGATCGCTGGATGCCTTCACGGTGATTCCGGCCTCTTCCAGCACTTCGAGGGTGGTCCGGACTGCGGGGCGCGATTTCAGATTACCGGTCACCCGGATCTCGACCTTTTCTTTGATGAGCGGCGAGAGGAAGAGGAGGGCGCTCAGGTACTGGGAGCTCTTCTCACCGGAAACCGTGACCTTACCCCCATGGAGACCGCTCCCCCGGAGTGTGATGGGAAGTCTGCCCTCATTGGATTTTGTTTTCACCCCCAGTTGTTCAAGGGCCATAAGGAGGTCCTGGTTGGGTCTTTTTCCGAGGGAATCGGGATAGTCGGTGACGAATTTCACCTCGGGCAGGATCGATGCGACCCCGAGGAGAAAACGAAGCACTGCTCCGGCGTTTCCGGGATTGAGCACTCCGGGGTTTCGGGGATGGGAGCCGAATCCACGGACGATGCAGCGTTCCTCTTGCTCGACGATTTCCGCGCCCAGTTCTTTGAGGCACGAAATCAAGGCCCCGGCATCCTGGCTTTTGGCCGGGTAGCGCACCTGGCTTTCCCCCCCGGCCAGTGCACTCACCAGGAGGTATCGGGTGGTATAGTTCTTGGAGGGCTGGGCCCTCAAGCTGCCTTTCAATCCCCGGCATGGATGAATCAGGACGTCCATGGAAAGTACCCCTTAAAAATAAAGCGGCGTTCGGGTGGTATCTGGACCATCCCCAACGCCGCAATCAAGCTATAAATGGAAAAAAACGGAAATACCGTCAGTGGTTATCGACGATGCTTCATCCGCTTTCTGAGTTTCTTATACTTGTGCTTTCTGATTTTTTTGCGGCGTTTCTTCACAACGGTTCCCATAGGTATTCCGTCTCCTTTCTAATCCAAGAAATTGGTGATTCTTTCTCGCATGCAAAGCAAAAGTGGATGCGAACATACGGGGAATCCAAACAAGGTTTCAAGTAAAATATATGAAAGAACAGAAATTCCTGAAAATCCGATCCCGCTTTCATGCGAAACAGGGCGGGGGGCATCGCTCATGCCCTGCCACCGGTTTCCTTCAACGCGGCCATGGTGGCCTCGACGATCTTCTGAACCAGGGCCTCCTGATCGTCCGTTTCTTCCTTTTTTTCGGAGCCCGGCAGCAAAGGCTTCTGATCGAGGGGTCGGCCGCAACCGGAACAGAGCTGGCAAAGGGTGCTGTCCGGTGTGCAGACTCCGGAGCTCCGGAAGATTCTCATTTGTTCGGATACGGTTTCCCTGATTCCCTGCCTGGCATCCTGGAGCAGGCCCGGAAAATCGTAAAAATCGGGCTTGTTTTTCAGTTTCTCCTTGATCCGTTCCGTGGCGGCAACGCTCATTCCAGTGTAGAAATTGATCTTGGCCACCCCGTTGTCGATGCATCCCCGGAAATCCTGCGGGGACACCCCCGTGCCGCCATGAAGCACGAGAGGAATACCCAGGGCGCGGTTCAGCTGTTCGAGCCTTTGAAAGTCGAGTTTCGGCTCGCCCTTGTAAAGCCCGTGAGCGGTTCCGATGGCCACGGCCAGGGCGTCCACATTGGTGCGATTCACGAATTCCACGGCCTGGTCCACTCTGGTGTAAAACTCCTCGGCCGGGGCAACCGCGAGATCGGAGCCGCCTTCCGCGCCCCCGATATGACCCAGCTCCGCCTCGACGGTTACTCCCACGGAATGGCACATCTTCACCACAACGGCGGTACGCTGGATATTTTCCTCGAATGGGAGCTTGGAGCCGTCGAACATGATGGAGGTGAAACCGGCCCTGAGGGCTCTCATCACGGCCTGGAAGGTTTCCCCGTGATCCAGGTGAAGAACCACGGGCACGTTCGCCCTCTGGGCCACATCCTTTACGGCAGGGGTGATGTTTTCGAGGTTGACGTATTTGAAGTGGACTTCCGCGATGGAGAGGATCACGGGCGAGAGGTTTTCCTGTGCGGCCTCGAGGATGGCCTCGAGGCTCGTGAGGTCAACCACGTTAAAAGAGCCCACCGCGTACCGGTTCGCCCGGGCATCCGCCAGGACATCGCGTAAATTAACAAGAGCCATTTTTCACCTTAACAGGAATGATTCAAAAGCAGGAATCATCTATAGTTCAAAAGGAGGCAAAGTCAAGGGGTTTTCCGTTGAACCCTTTCTTTCATTGACACGAGATCTGTATTATGTTTTTTATTTCTCGATTTCCGGATTTTAATGAAAGCGTAGTGTGAGAGGGTAATCGATTTCCAAAAAGGAGAGGAGTTATGAGAAAATCCGCGATTTGCATGGTTATTGTTATTTTATGGTGCGTGCTTGCGACATCCGTTTTTTCCGAAACCCACCTGGTGCCGGATGATTTTGCTCATATCCTGCGGGCCATTGTCGAATCCAGGGACGGCGACGAGATCATCGTTTCCCCCGGAACCTACCTGGAAGACATCGATTTCATGGGCAAGAATATCATCCTCCGGTCAACGGATCCCCTTGATCCGTCCGTTGTGAAAAACACCGTGATCCAGGGAGGAGGCACGGTTTCCGTCGTTACCTTTGACGGAACAGAGGAATCCTCCTGCACCCTTTCCGGCTTCACCATAACCGGAGGCAATGCGTCTCACGGGGGAGGCATCAACGGCAACGGGACCATGGCCACCATCAGCCATAACATCATCACGGGAAACGAGGGGGCTTTTGGGGGCGGCATCCAGGGGTGCGATGGAACCATAACGCAGAACACGATCACGGGAAATTACGCGAGATATTCGGGCGGTGGACTGGACCGTTGCGATGGTTCCATAACAAGGAACTTTATCATCGAGAACGAAGCCTATTCCATCGGCGGCGGCATTTGCCTTTGCGAAGCCCATATCGCCAACAATATCATTGCCAACAACATTGCCGGCGACGAAGGCGGGGGAATTGCAAACTCCACTGGGGAAATCGCAAACAACACGATCTATGGCAATTCCGCATACTGGGGCGGGGGCCTGGTATATTGTCACGGGGCCATCAAAAACTGCATCATCTGGGCAAACACCGCCACCGAACGTCCCCAGGATTACGAATGTTCAGACATTATCTACTGCTGTTACCAGGGGTGGATGATCGGCGGCACCGGTATGATCGGCTCGAATCCCATGCTCGTGGATCCTGAAAACGGCGACTTTCACCTCCGGCCCGACTCCCCCTGCATCGATGCCGGGAAGTCGTGGCGGATCACGGAAGATTTCGAGGGCGACATACGGCCCTTTAACGGCACGGGCGCCCTTCGGGGCGACATGTCCGATTTCGACATCGGGGCCGATGAATATGTCGCCGCTCCCACACCAACTCCCACCCCGCCGCCCTGCGTGATTCATGTTCCAACCGATCATGATACCATCCAGGCAGCCATCGACGCAGCAACAGATGGTTGCCACATTATCGTCTCCCCTGGCACATATGTCGAGAACCTCCGGTTCAACGGTAAAGACATCGTTCTGAGATCCGAGAATCCTTCCAACCCTGGTATCGTGGCTGCCACGAAAATCGACGGCAACAAAACGGGATCGGTGATCACATTTTCCGGTACCGAGCCAGCCACTTCAGCAGTTTCCGGATTCGTTCTCTATAACGGCGAAGACCTTTACGGCGGCGCTTTTAACGGGTATAACGCCCTGACTACCATCTCGGACAACATCATCACATCGAACAGTGTTGGCGGCAGCGGTGGCGCGGCATACCGCTGCAATGGAACCATCCGGAACAACCGGATCGAGAACAACCGTGCAAGCTACTACGGCGGGGGGCTATGCGAGTGCAACGGGACCATAGAAAACAACCTTTTCTACGTTAACGCGGCCTACCGGGGCGGGGCCATCCAGATGTGCAACGGCACGGTTACAGGAAACATATTCCAGTACAACCAGGCCCTTAACAGCGGCGGCGCCATTTCCGAGTGCGACGGTGAGATATCCATGAACACCATCGATCAGAACACCGCCAACTTCGGGGGAGGCATTTACAAATCCAACGGATCCATATTCCAAAACGACATCACCCGCAACACCACCTCCTCCGGCGCCGGAATGGCTCACTGCGACGGGAACATCCATCACAACAATATATCGGAGAATTTCGCTTTCGGAATGGGAGGAGGTTTTTATGCCTGCAACGGAATCATCGATACCAACGTCGTCACTTTTAATATCTCCGTTTCGGGGGGCGGATTCTCCGATTGCGACAACGTGATCCAGAACAATATCCTGTATGCCAACGACGCCGATATGGGGGGAGGCATGTACTGCTGCGACGGCTCCATCTGGAACAATACCATGTACGCCAACTACGCTGAAACGCACGGCGGGGCGCTTTACCAGTGCATGGGAACCATACAGAACAACATTATGTGGGCCAGCACATCATATGATATTCACGATATGGAAATCTGGGAATGCGCCACACCCGACTATTGCTGCATCCAGCACTGGCGTCACGGGGGCGAAGGCAACACGCAGGAAGATCCCAACTTCGTCAACCCCGACCGGGGCGATTTCCACCTCACCCTCTATGAAACCAGTATCTCCGACTGTATTGATATGGGAATAGACGTGCCGATTTACTTCGATTTCGACGGCGAGCCCCGGCCCATGGACGTCTACCACTGGGTCAGTGAACCCGGCTCCGGATATGACATGGGAGCGGACGAATACACGGGAGAGATCGTCAATCCCACGCCAACTCCTACATCCACTCCGACACCAACTCCGACACCCACGGCAACCGCGACTTCCACGGCCACGGGAACCGCGACGCCCACTCCAACCGAAACTTCCACACCGACGCCCACTCCAACGCCAACTCCAACGGAAACGCCCTGCCTCATCCTGGTTCCCGATGATTATACAACCATCCAGGAAGCGATCGATGCGGCAGACGACGGGTGCATGATCACGGTCTCCCCCGACACGTACGATGAAAATATCGATTTCAAGGGAAAAAACATCGTGCTTCGCTCCACCAATCCCCTGGATTCCGAGATTGTGAAAACCACCGTGATCGACGGAGGGGCGCGCGATTCCGTAGTCACGTTCCAGGGAACCGAAGACGCCACCTGTATCCTGGCCGGATTCACCATCACCAACGGCTCCTCCGGTCAGGGAGGGGGCATCAACTGTCAATACGCCTCTCCCACAATTCATCATAACCATATCACCACCAATACAGTTCTATTACCGGGATCCGGCAAGGGAGGCGGCGTTTTCGGTTGTAAAGGATTGATTTCGAATAACATCATTTCCGGAAACTACTCGGAAAGGTACGGGGGCGCCATGATGAGTTGCAGCGGCACCATCCGGAATAATGACATTTCCAACAATGAAGCCGAATATGATGGAGGCGCACTCCATACCTGCGACGGCGACATCGAATTCAACCGCTTTGAATCGAATAAGTCCGGCACCTCCGGAGGCGCCGTATTCTATTGTCCCGGAAACTTTTACCGCAACATTTTCCGCTTTAATACGGCGAAGAATGGGGGGGCCATGTATAATTGCGACGGCCTCATCTCCCATAATACCATCTCCTGGAATCAGGCCTCCGAATCCGGCGGAGGGATTGCCAACTCAGATGACGAAATCCGCCAGAATATCATCACCCGCAACAAGGCGGGAACGGACGGCGGAGGGCTTTATAACTGCCACGGCCTGATCTCCCGCAACATCGTCAGCCACAACACAGCGGCAGGCGGCGGCGGATTAAACGACTGCAACAGCGAGATCCAGAACAATTTCATCGTGTCCAACAAGGCCCAAACCGGCGGCGGGCTCGATGACTGCGACGGCCTGGTTATCTGTAACACCATTTTCGGAAATACAGGCGGAACGAATGGGGGTGGTCTATACGATTGCCACGGTACCATCAGAAACTGCATTGTGTATGGCAACATCTCGCCGGGCGATCCCCAGATCGGAAACAGCAAGGATCCCACATATTGCTGCATCCAGGGATGGAGCGCGGGCGGCGAGGGCAACTTCAAAGCCCCTCCCCAGTTCGTGGATGCGGGGAAGGGAGACTTTCACCTCCAACCAGGATCCGCATGTATCGACGCGGGTGGCACGGTAACGCTCAACATGGATTACGACGGGGACTTCCGTCCTTTCAACGGGACATCGGAGTTGCGGGGAGACGGATCGGATATCGACGTCGGGGCGGATGAAGCCAAATTCATGGTTAAACTGACCATACTTTCCAGCTTCGACACAACAGTTCCCTCCCCCGGAACGTATTATTTCGCCCCGGGGACAAAAATCCGGGCGCGAGTCACGGATACAGAAGTCAGCCGGGATCCCGGCACTCAATATGTCTGCGTGGGATGGAAGGGAAAAGGTTCCATTCCGGCTTCAGGCGATAAACCGAGGGTCACCTTCGAGCTTAACCAGGATTCTATCCTGTTGTGGCATTGGGAAACCCAACATTTCCTGCTGGCCGTTTCCCTCCCGCCCAGCGGGGGCCGGATCTTTCTCGATGACGGGGAAACAACCGCCACCGGCTGGTACGACGATCAGGCGAACATATCAGTCAAGGCCTTGCCCGGGCCGGGCTGGAAGTTCCTTTCCTGGAACGGAGATCTTTCAGGGACGAACAATCCTGAGAACCTCCTGATGGACGAACCGAAATCCATCGGCGCGCTTTTTGCCCTGGAATCGCCTACGCCCACGCCGACTCCAACCGCCACTATCACGGGAACGCCCACACCAACCCCCACGGCAACACCCTCTCCCACCCCGACCCCGACCCCCACCCAGACCCCGTTTTGCCTGATCAATGTCCCTGACGATTATGAAACCATCCAGGAGGCCATCGACGCGGCCGACAACGGCTGCTGGGTGACGGTCTCGCCGGGTCGATACATTGAAAACATCCAGTTCAAGGGGAAAAACATCCGACTGCGTTCCACAGATCCCACGAATCCCTCCATTGTCGGTTCCACCATCATAGACGGCGATTCATCCGGAACGGTTGTGACCTTTTCAGGAACGGAAACCATCTTCTGCACACTTTCCGGTTTCAGCATCACCAGAGGAGCGGCCACGAACGGCGGGGGCATCCTGGGCAACGGTGCCATGGCCACGATTCAGTATAACAAAATCTCCTCGAATACGGCGACTGGATCATCCGGAAAAGGCGGCGGGATCTATGAATGCCATGGCTTGATACGAAACAATACTATTGTGAATAATACCTCGTATCACGGAGGCGGGATTCAACTTTGCAATGGAACCATCCAGGATAACATCATAACCGATAATTACGCTTTGGGAAACGGGGGCGGAATTTACAGGTGCGACGGCACGATTCGTTCCAATCTCATTCAGGGCAACAAGTGCTTTGCAGGAGGCGCTCTGGCGCGATGCAACGGAACCATCGAAGCCAACCTGGTAAACAATAATACCGCGGACCTCGGTGCGGCCCTTTATCAATGCAACACAGCCATCAGGCAGAATTATATTACATCTAATACCAGCCGGGATGAGGGCGGGGGATTTTTCAACTGCGACGGCGCCATTCAAAATAACCTCATCGCCTTCAATACAGCCAGGGACCAGGGCGCGGGATTAAACAGGTGCGATGGGGCCATTCTTAACAATACCATCTGGGGAAATACATCCAAACTGCAAGGATCAAGCGGAGGCGGGCTTTTTATGTGTACCGGTACAATCAAAAACTGCATCATCTGGAACAACAAGGCTGATCAGAACAACCAGCTCGATGAATGCACCACCCCCACTTACTGCTGTATCCAGGACTTTTCCGGCGGCGAGGGCAACATCTCTCTCAATCCCCAACTGAAGAATCCCGAAGCCGGCGACCTCAGGTTGCATTTCAATTCCCCGTGCATCGATGCGGGAGTCCTGATCGCCGGAATCACACAGGATTTCGAGGGGGACTGGCGACCGATCAACGGGTGGCCCTATGCCAGGGGCGACGGTTCCGAATTCGACATCGGGGCGGATGAATATACCCTGGGGATCGACGGCGACGTGATCCGCGATCATATCCTGGGCATTCTGACCATCCCGCCAGAATGGCTCGCACTGGGCGACCAGAACAAAGACGGCATCATCGACGTGGCCGACCTGGTGACTTATTACGATTTGTAGGGTTTCAGATCTGACTTCTATCCCGAAGGGGACCGGTCTCATCCTGAAAATACTCATTGGTGCGGGTGCGTTCCTCCACCTCTCCAATGGCCTCCTCGAGATAGCGGGTGAGATCCATGCATCCAGGGCCTTTCACGCCCTTCACGTGTAAGGTGACGTTTCCCTCGGGGTCGATGGTGATTTCCAGCTCTTCCATGTGAGTTTTTTTCGATCCTTTTCTAATTCCAGCGGCGAACCACCATGCGAATGGTCCCGTCGAGGTCCTCTTCGCGGGATACCAGCTGGAATCCCTTTTTCCCGGTTTCCGCCAGCACGGTTTTCACGGCATACTCGCGCCGGATCTGCCTCTGCAACCCGGAAAACTGCATCCTGAGATTGGATTCTAAAGTGCGTTTGTCGACATCTTTGGCCATAAACCAGTCAGCCACCACCCCGAACGCACCGTCCGAACCGTGTACGAAACCGATATCGAAACCGCCGGGGCTCTTCACCCGGAAATCGACGTCGCGCTTTCCGGAATGTCCCTGGATCGTCCCTCCGGACTTTACCTTGTACCCCAGGTTCTTCAGGCATTTTTTCAGCATTTTTTCATCCCTGAACTGAGTGCGAAGAGTAGAGAAGTGAGACATTTGCGATACCTCGATTTCTTCATCCGCATGGGAGGATAAATGGGGATTGGGGGAATCCGGTGAGCTTGATATTCCCCTCCGGATCGATGACAATCTCGGTGGCGTGTGAGCTATCCCGGGAAAGATCCCGGTGATTTTTCAAACGATCCGTAAGATGGATCAGCCGCTGGTTGGAGGAACCGCGAAACGGCGGATTCGCCCGTTTTTCCCGAATGAAGGGACCGTCGATCAAAAGATCCGTTACCTCGAGGAGATCCCTCCAGCCCGGTTTTTCTCCCCTCTCGAGGTCTTCCAGGATATGGCCGGTATAAGTAACGATATCGAGTCCATTTTCCTTCAGGATCCACCCGAGTTTCGCCAGCGGTTCAGATTGGGAAAAGGGTTCTCCCCCGGAGAAGGTAACGCCGCGGATATCTTTCACAGCCAGGATTCGTTTTGCCAACTTTTCGACGGAAAAAACCTGTTTCTTGATAAAGGGTTGCATATCGGGATTGAAACATCCCCTGCAGCGGAAGGGACAGCCCTGCACCCAGACAGCGGCGCGGCGGCCCGGGCCGTTCACACTCGAATGCTCCAGGAATGCGGCAAGATTCAAAAACACAGGCTTAAACCACTCTTTACTAGATCAGACGGGAAATCATCTATAAGGTTGACGCATCCCTGATCTTCGACAGAGATCTTTCCATTCTCGTTTTATGTAAAACTGATTGAAGCGCCGTTCTGGGGGGTGGTGATGTAGATTTCCGGTTCTACTTTGAACGGGTCGGTGTATTTCTTTTTCATTATTTTCTGAACTCTCTCCACCTCTCCAGTTTCGACAAGGGCAACAGTGCATCCTCCGAAACCGGCGCCTGTCATCCGGCATCCGAATACGCCTTCGATCCCCCTCGCAGTCTGCACGATGAAATCGAGCTCTTCACAGGAAACCTCGTAATCGTCTTTCAGGCTCGCGTGGGATTCGTACAGCAAATCGCCCGCAACTTCAAAGTCATTCTGCTTCAGGGCCTTTACGAAATCATGCACCCGTCGGTTTTCCGAAAGATTGTGGCGAATGCGTTTACAACTCTCCTTTGAAAGTTTTTCTTTAAACGTCTCGAACACATCCCAGGGGATGTGTCGGATGGAGGGATACTCGTTTCCGGACAGGTCACACAGGGTTTGAAAACCCTTTTCGCATTCTTCCCTGCGGCGGTTGTACTCGGAATCCACCAGCCCGCGCTTTTTCATGGAATTGACAATCAGGATGGCGGCCTTTTGGGAATCGAAGGGCACGTGGGAATATTCGAGGGTATGACAATCGATGAGGAGCGCGGAATCCCTTTTCCCCAGGGCGGAGATGAACTGATCCATGATGCCGCATCTGACTCCCACGAATTCACTGTGTTCCGCTTTCTGGGAAAGAAGCGCGATGTCCCGTTTTGAAAGCCTTGTTTTGCAAACCGAATCGATGAGAGTCGCGGTACATACCTCAAAGGCGGCGGAGGAGGAAAGCCCCGCCCCCAGGGGGACATCGCCCGTGATAAAAACGTCCATGCCCGGAACCACCGTTCCACTTTCGTGAAACCGGTCCACGACGGCGAGAAAATAACTGTACCATCCCCTGACTTTTGGTGGATGAATGCGGGAGGAGAGGGAGAAGGAAACGAACTCGTTGAAAACGGGGGAAAAGAGGTTGAGGGCATCATCCCCCCGCACTCGAGCGGCAATCCCGATTCCCCGATCGATGGCAACGGGGAGAACGAACCCGCCGTTGTAGTCGGTATGTTCCCCTATGAGATTGACCCTTCCGGGGGCAGTCGCGAGATATTCCGGGTGGGCGTTGTATGTCTCGTTGAATTGTTCCACAAGGAGATCATCCGGGATCATGAATTTTCTCCCTTTTGATTTTCCTTCCGAAAGTGGATTTCGGACAGGGATCGGAGTCTTTGGGCCGCATCCTCCGCCGTGAAATCCCGTTGGGGGGTTCCCAGCATTTCGAATCCCACCATGAATTTTTGTACTGTTGCAGATCGCAGGAGGGGGGGGTAAAAGTGAAAGTGAAGATGCCAGTGGGAAAAATCGCCTTCAAGGGTCGGCTTCTGATGGATCCCCATGGTGTAGGGAAAAGAGGTGTGAAAAAGGTTGTCAAAACGGGTTGTGAGACGACGCAGGATTTCCGCCAGATCCGCTTTCTCTTCCCGGTCGAGTTCCCCCAGGCTCCCCACGTGACGGAAGGGAAGGATCATGGTCTCGAAGGGCCATTTGGCCCAGAAGGGCACCAGTGCCACCCAGTGGTTATTCCGGCACACGATCCGCTCTTGTTCTTCATCTTCCAGGTCCATGTAATCGCACAGGAGGCACCTTCCCATGGTGAGTTTGCCGTACCTGTGCTGTGTTTTGTTTTCTTTTTCCGGTTCCATGGGGAGGGAGCGTGTGGCCCAGATCTGGCCGTGGGGATGGTGATTGCTGCATCCCATGACGGCCCCCTTGTTCTCGAAGATCTGAACATGTCCGATATAATCCAGTGAACCGATCTCGAGGTACTGCCTGATCCATACATCGATCACGCGTCGGATCTCCGATTCCTCCATTTCCGCCATTGTGAGGTCGTGCCTTGGGGAATAACAGACCACCCGGCAGATTCCCTGTTCCATCTGGAAACGGAGCAGGCCCTCTTTTTGCGAGAGGATCGCCGTTTCATCCGGGACCAGGGCTGAGAAGTCATTGTCGAAAACAAACGTGCCTTGATAATCGGGATTTCGATTCCCGCCGGCCCTTTCATTTCCCGGGCAGAGGTAGCAATCGGGATCGTACCGGGGCCGCTCTTCAGGAGGAATTTCCTCCAGCTTGCCCTGCCACGGCCTTTTCAACCGGTGTGGGCTGCAAAGAATCCATTCCTCCGTGAGGGGATTAAACCTCTTGTGGGATTTTTGAAAAATATCTCTATCCATTTGATTACCACTTCTTCCTGGCATTCAAAATCAATATATGAAAAGTCCCTCCAGGATCATGGGTCTGGGAATCTTGATCTCGAGGAGATACGGATAATCCATAACGTGGAATTCCCGCAGTTCGGTCCTGTCACCCACACGAAAGATATCGAGTGTTTTTTCTGTTCCATCGAGGGCGTCAAAGGCCCGGATATCGGCATCCTCCGGGATCGCAAGAGATACCGTGCTCGAACGGCCCTGTGTGCTGTCGCGAGGTTTCCAGCGCTCCTCCCACAGGGCCACGGTGTATTGCACTCCCTCCGAATGTTCAAAGACCTCCACCCTCAGTGGATTGGGAAAGAAACCCGTGACATCGATATCGAAGGGATCCGCCACGGAACGAACAGGAGCAGGAAGTCGGGCATTCAGTGATTTCAGGGCGTAAAAGGCTGGTCGGGGGTTGTAATCGTAATCGAGCAGCCCCCATTCCGGATCACGGATGGAGCCGGAACTTTCAGGAAAGGCATGAGTGGAAAACCAGACAGACAGTCCCACGTCCCTCGAAAGATTATTCACCATCATTCGGGCCAGGCATTTGGCATGCACCTTTTCGCTGATCGCATGAACGTAAGTATTATACCCCCATTCCCCGGACCACACATCCACACTCTTCGTGGTATGTGCATCGATCATGGAGCGGATGGTGGCGAGGTCACTATTCACGGATTCCGGGCTGGAAAAGCGATACGGATGCACTGTGACGATGTCCACATCCTCAAGCATCCCGTTCTGGAAGCATGTCTCGAGGAAGGAAAAATCAACGCCTGCAGTAGCGCCTCCTGCAATAACGGCTTCCGGGTTGGCCTCGCGGATGCGACCTGCCGCGACCCTTACCAGTTTCGCATAATCCTCCGGATCCGGGCTTCTCCCCCAGAACATTTCGATGTTCGGCTCGTTCCAGATCTCCCAGTAGCTCACACGTCCCCTGTACCTCCCGGCCGCCTCATAACAATAATTGCCGAAGGCCTTCCGCCCCTCATCGGAATAAGGACCCTGGCCATTGTCGTAATGATCGTTCCCGTAACAAAGGATCGGAAAGGGTTCGATGCCCCGATCCCTCAGGAGTGTGATGGCGCGATCGGTATTCCAGTTTTCCCATCCGGAAACCGTGGGTGACGTGAAGTTGTAAACCCCCTTTACGGATTCGCAGAGTCCCCACCAGCAGAGGTCGAACCGGGCCCACCGGATCCCGGCCTCCTGCATGCGGTCAAGGATCGTCACAAGATCGGGATCGGAGGGCCATACGGTTTGGGCGCCGAATGGAGAGGCATCCACCCCGGGGACTGGAGGGGCCGCAACAAGGGGAATAGAGAGGGCAATAATTATTGCAACCGGGAAACACAATCTTATCACCGGCATGCTCCGCTTTTCATGAACTCAATGAAACAGAACCATAATGTGTTGATCCGTGGCGGGCAACAGGAAAAAAGTATTCCTTAATTTTTGATTGATTCTCGAATCCCCGGGGATAAAGATCCATTGAATATTCACGATTGGGGAAAACCGGTATCTCTCATTTTTACAGAGAGGATAATATTCCATGAGCAGGAAGATGGATCGACGCCAGTTTATCAAGACCGTGGGAGGTGCGGCAGCCGGGTTGGCCGCCGGAAGGCTCGTGCCGGCCGGGGAAGAGAAAAAAACAGTCAAAGGTTCGAAACGAAGCCGCGTCCTCCGGATTGCCCACCTCACCGATATCCACATCCAGCCCGAAAAAAAGGGAGGAGAATGGACCGCGAGCTGCCTCCATCACATCCAGAATCAGAAAGACCGGCCCGATGTGATCTTCAACGGAGGCGATACCATCATGGACTCCCTTCATGCGGATCGGGCCCGCACGAAACTCCAGTGGGATCTCTGGATAAAAATCGTGAAAAACGAATGCTCCATTCCCGTGGAAAACTGCATTGGAAATCACGACGTGTGGGGTTGGGATAAAAAAAAGAGCGGGGCAAAGGCCACGGATCCGCTCTATGGAAAAAAATGGGCCCTGGAGGCCCTGGGGCTCTCCAAACGTTACCGCAGTTTCAACCGCGCGGGTTGGCATTTCATCGTGCTCGACAGCACCCATCCCCATGAGGGGAACGTGTACACCGCCCGCCTCGATGAAGAGCAATTCTCATGGCTCGCGTCCGATCTCAAAAAAGCAGATGAAAAAACACCGGTCTGCATCCTTTCCCATATCCCGATATTATGCGCCTGCGTCTTTTTTGACGGGGAGAACGAAAAATCGGGAAACTGGGTGGTTCCCCACCGCTGGATGCATATCGACGCGAGGAGAATCAAGGACCTTCTCTATAAACACCCCAACGTGAAACTCTGCCTTTCAGGGCACGTGCACCTTCAGGATCGCGTGGATTACAACAACATTACCTATCTCTGCAACGGGGCGGTGTGCGGGGGATGGTGGAAAGGCAATTACCAGGAAACGCCCCCCGGCTATGCCCTTATCAACCTGAATAGCGACGGCACCTTCGATCATGAATACGTAACCTACGGATGGAAGGAAATCTGAAATGCGTATCGGAGACAAAGAGATATTCGTGGTGGGCGACCGGGTTCTGATCAAACCCAACAAGCCCGAGGAACGAACCAGGGTGGGGCTCTATCTCCCCGAAACCGTGGTGGCCAAGGAACCTGTTCAGCTGGGACGGGTGGCGGCAACCGGACCCGGGATTCCCGTACCCAATCTCACTCAGGATCTCAACGAACCCTGGCAGGAGAACAGGGAAAACAGCCAGCGGTACATCCCACTCCAGGCACGAGAAGGCGACGTGGCCCTTTTCCTTAAAAAAGACGCCGTGGATATCCGTTACCAGAATGAAGAATACATCGTGGTTCCCCACTCCGCCATCCTGCTCCTGGTTCGGGGGGATGAAGAATAGACTCTTCCATGCGTTTTGCGATCATCTTCCTTCAATCCTCCATGGGAGCAATAAAATGAAAAAATGGAACCTTATTCCTCCTCTATTTCTTTTCCTGTTCTTTTCCTCCTGCATGACGAATGAATTCGAGTTTCAGAAAATCTCACCCGATGAGCTGGACCTTGCAGGAACATGGTCTTTTCAGAAAGATCCTGACGACAAAGGGATCGAAAAGGGTTTTCAACTCGACCTTTTCAATGACGCTTCATGGGGAAAACTCCGCGTCCCCGCCACGTGGGACTCTCAAAACATCGGGCTGGGAGGGTACGACGGCATCGTGTGGAACCGCAGGAAGTTTACGATCCCGATGAAGTGGGAGTGCCTTGACCTTTCCATCGATCTGGGCAAGGTGGACGACGCCGCCATCTGCTTTATCAACGGCGAAAAGGTGGGGCAATCGTACCACTTCGAGGACAGTAACAACTTCACAATTCCCTCGAGGATTGTCAGGTTTGGCATGGAAAACACCGTGTCCGTCAAAATCACCGATACCGGGGGAAAGGGAGGCATTGCACCCGGCCCGGTCGCGATTCGCCCCATCCTCCCCTGGGACAGTATGAACGTGAGTTTCAAGAGCCCGGATGAAACCCATGTTTACCGGGAAAACAGCCCCGTAAACTTTGAGGTCATTATCGATAACGTGCTGGACGCGGATTTCACCGCCATCCTTCACACCCGCATCGACAACATTTACGGGGAAGAGATCCGGGACAAAACGGAAAGGATCGAATGTCAAGCAGGGAAAAAGAAGATCGTCCAAACCACTCTAGGGAGCCTTCCCAAAAGTTATTACAACGTCTCAATCACCCTGAAATCCGGAGATGTGACGCTCCGGGAAATCCTGAGCTCCTTTGTCGTGCTTGGTCCTCCCATTACATTCAGGGATTCCGTGAAATCCCCCTTTGCCGTTTGCGGCGGCGGTCTCTTCCATCTTCCCATCGAGCAGCACACCACCGAGGGCGATGTCCGTCTCCGTCAAATCGACCGACTGGGAGTCCGCTGGGGTAGAAACGACATATGGTGGAGCGTGGTGGAACAAACCAGGGGAACATTCGACTGGACCAAGGCGGACAGCAGCTTTTCCCTTTTCAAAAACAACAACATCCATCTCCTGCCCATCATCTGTTATTCCACGGAGTGGCTGGACGGCAAGGCCCCGGTGACGGACGAGGAGCGCAAGGCATTCGCCAGCTACGCCTTCGAACTGGTCAAAAGGTACAGGAACCAGATCCGATACTGGGAGGTATGGAACGAACCCAACGCCAAATTTTTCTGGAGGGATCGTCCCGATCCGAAAGACTATACAGCCCTTTTGAAGGAAACCTACACGGCGATCAAAAAGGCCGATCCCGAGGCAAAGGTCGTGGGAGGCGTTACCGCGGGTACGGATCTCGGCTTCATCCGGGGCATGATAAACGGCGGCGCCGCAGAGTACATGGACGTGATTTCCGTTCATCCCTACCAGGAGCAACCCCCGGACAGCCGCCACCGTTGGGCCAACCTCCCCCGCGCCCGCACCATACGGAGCCTGCTCGATCGCTCCGGGGGTCGTGACGTCTCCATCTGGTACACCGAGTGCGGGTGGTCGACCATCGGCGAAGTCACCGAGGAAAAACAGGTGGAAAACCTGGTCAAGTACTACGTGGTCACCCTGGCCGAGGGACTGGTCGAGAAAATATACTGGTTCAACCTCACGGACTGGGGGCCGCGTGGATCCTCCACCGGGGGCCATTTCGGTCTGGCCTATCAGGACCACTCCCCCAAGCCCTCGTTGCTCGCCTATTACGTGGTTATGGAAAACCTGAAGGATTTCGATTCCGCTTCCATATGGAACACGGGGGTAAGGGATACAAGCGGTTTTGTTTTCACCCGGGGGGAGGAACGGATTTACGTGGCATGGTCAAAAAAGGGAGAGGAGATCATCACTATTCCCGAGGGATGCAAAAAGGCGATCAACGTTTACGGTAGAGAAAAGGAACTCGATTCGAAGCAAATCAAACTGAATCTTATGCCTGTTTATTTCAGGTAGGGATTATCTGTTGTTCACTCTTTTTCCCTGGTTTCTGGCTTTTTTTTCAGCACCTTGATATGTTGACCCTCGAGCAGCTTGATCTGGATTTCGTCCTTCCTTTCGTAAAGATCCACCACGCCTCTCACGAGGACTTCGGCGCCTTTTGAGATTTCCTTTTCATCCGGGCAGTTTTGGGCGACGTCATCCCACAGGGGAACGGAAATGGATCCGCTGGAATCCGTCACCTCCAATATCCTGCCCCCGTTGACTTCTGCAATGCGGGTGATGGCGCCCTTGATGGCTACCTGGATATCGAGGTAATCCCTGGTGATGGAATCTATGGAAACCAGCATGGGTTTGAGTCCGGTTTTTTGAGTTGGTTTATCATTGCCCAGGGGAATGATATTTTTCGCACTGGAAACCTTGACCTGAATCTCTCCCCGGTATTCATCCAGACGTCCGACGGCCCTCATGGACTTCCCGATTTGCGGTTTCTGTTCGGGCTTGAGCCTCTGTGCAAGATCGGGCCAGTAGACCACCAAGATGTTGCCGGTTCCATCGGAAAGGGTCACTTTATTGGGTGCACTGGGTTGCCATGATCCTTCAAAATCAACGATCTTTCCCTTAACATCCACATAATCTCCAAGCTGATCCCTGCCGATATCCCGGGGAGCCAGAACCAGGGGATTTTCCTGCGAGCTGCGGGAGGATGCCGCCGATGCCTTCCCTTTAACCGCAACCTTGGTGGTGGCGCCGTTCGAAGGCAGGGTCGAATCGATCAATTCAATATCTTTGGAGTGATCCACCTTCAGTTGCAATTCCCCCCTGAATTCCCCGACCTCGCCCTTGATTCGGAGCCAACGACCGGGTACAGGGATGCGGGAATCCAGGGAATCGGCGACCTTGCTCCAGTAAACCACCCGCAGGGTTCCGTCGGGACCCTGGAGGAAGATGGAATGGGGGGCCGTGGCGTTCCAGGCCGGCTCGACCTGCTCGACCTGTCCCTGGATGGTGACGGTTTCATCCATCTGAGAATTATCGACCGCGCCGGGAGTCAGGACACCGGCGGGAAGAGGGGGCGCGGCGGATTCGTCCTTGGAGGGGATGTTTTTGGAATCGGGGGGGAGAATGTCCCGGGGATCGTTGAGGTAAAGATTCAGATTATTGCTGTATTCATTGATCTTTCCCGAGACGATTATTTCACATCCCGGTTTCAACTGATCCTTGATGGCAATTTTTTTGTATACATCCTGCCATACCACCACCCGCAGGGTTTCTGTATCATCGGTAAGATAGATCGCATACGGAGCCTTTTCCGAGTTGGGTGGGATGATGTTCACGATGCGCCCCTTCACCGTCTTCCATTTCCCGATATGACTTTCGTTGATGGAATCAATGGGGACTATTTCGGCAGGGACCTGGACCGAAAACAGACAAAGGATAAGGAGCGCCACAATTCCCGAACCATAACATTTCAAGTTCGTTAACATAAAAATCCTCCCCTCATTGATAAAGAGGAATCTCCTACTATCATGATGGGATCGTGTCAATTCATTAAATCACAGAAAGCCCTGATCCGCAAAACTGAAATAGGATTCCCTTCCTATGATGATATGATCGATCACCTCTATCCCGACCACGCGACCGGTTTCCCTGAGTTGATTCGTAATCGCGATATCGGCCCGGCTCGGTTGGGGATCCCCGCTGGGATGATTGTGAAGAAACATCACCCTGGAGGCGGAATCACGGATGGCTTCCCGGAATACCTCCCGGGGATGAACCGTACTCGAGTTGAGAGATCCTCTCGAGATCTCGACATCTTTTGTCACCTGGTTCCTGGTGTTGAGGATGAGAAGGATAAAGGTCTCCTGCTTCAGTGATCTCATCCTGGCCCTGTAGTGCTCCACCACGTCCCTGCTCTCCCGGATGGTCACACCGGGTTTGATCCATATTTTTTCGCAACGCTTCCCCAGTTCCAGGGCGGCCTTTATCTGGGTGGCCTTGGTCTTTCCCACGCCCTTGACTCCACATAGTTCGCTGATGGAAGCCTCCTCGATTTTCTCGAGGGAACCCCATCGCCGGAGGATCTCCCTGGCCAGCTCGAGTGCTGAGACGCTTCCCGTACCGGTCCGCAGGCAAATGGCCAGGAGTTCCCCGTCGGAAAGGGATGAAGCACCGAGCCGCTCGAGCTTCTCCCGGGGCTGGTCATCCGGATTCCAGGACTTCATGGGAAGGTGGACGTTTTCGGGTTCTGTTTTCGCCGGGATATAACGATAAAACCCGCAATAGGGTGAAAGGGAACACAGCCGGCACCTGGGTTTTGCGGAGCAGACGGGGAGAGAACCGGTCGATGCCTTGACCACACCGGAAAACAATCCCAGGAACAGATCGATGCTCGCCACGGACTCCCCGCTCAAACGGGCGGCCCTCTGGCAGATTTCCTGAAAGGACTGGTAGTTCTTCGTGATTCCCCGGCGATCCTTCAACCATCCCAGGCGATAAAGCAGGGTTCGTTTCTGGGGATCCGGAACCGCAGCCGGCGCCCCCAAAAGCCGGAGGAAGCGGTAAGCCCGGATCCCACCGAGTCCCAGCCGGGCGGACCAGATGTCCTGGACAGTTCTCTGGATTCCCCTTTCGAGGCATTTTGCGAAATCCCATTCCCGGAGAAGGGCAAATCCGCGTTCCATCCGTTTCCTCTCATGGGCGGTTGGATCTCTCTTGTCTATCGGAGGTGGTTCAGATACGGCAGGATCGGATTCCTCCCCGAGGAGCCGGACGATACGGCGGGCGTTACGCCTTCCCGCGGCTGTTCCTGCATGGATGCCCAGAAACGCGGCAACGTAACTTTCGTACAGGGAATACGGGGGGGAGATGCGGATCGTCTCTTCGTTCAATCGAGCCCTCACCAGCTCGAGCCGGGGATCGGAAGAGAGCAGGTACTCCCTCATCCTTTCCACGCAATCGATGATGGCGAGATCGCCTGTCATTTTACCCCAATGGAATGAAGAAGATTTTGAAAGAAGACCCCTCGGGGGATTTTTTCAAACCGAAAAGCCCTCCCAGGAGGTTGAATTCCTTTTCTTCATCCTCCCGTTTCCACTGAAAGAGGAGGGTGTTGATTTCCTTGAGATCCCGATCCTCGCTTATTTCACGGTGATAGAGTTTCCAGAATATCCTGAGGGAATATTGGTCCGATGCCGTTCCTTCGGATTTGTACAGGGGAAGGAGCGAGCTCCAGTTCCGGTCCAGGGCATCGGCCTTGTCGTAATAGAAGAGTCTCATGGAGGATTTTTTCCAGGAGCCGTCCGTTTTTTTCGTTTCAGCGAAAAAGGGAAAGAGGACGGTTCGCCTCTCCCGGGAGCCGTCCTTATCCACGATCGATTTCCGGATATAGAATGGAAACAGGTATCGCCTCTCGAAGGTATGGTTGCCGTAGTCGTTAAACTTGTAATGATACAGGGGCCAGAGGAAAAAGGACCTGGTCTTTTCCGGGGTATAACGCCTTCCGAAAAGTGGGAACAGCTGGAGGATGCTGTCCTCCTCTCCGTTTTTATACTTGAAGAGGAAAAGGAGTAGGGTCAGGCTGCGGGCGTCGGTTTTCGGGTAATAGCCGGTTTTGAAAAGGGGCCAGAGAACGGACCATTGCCTTCTTTGGGGACTGTCCCTGCGTCCATACACGATAAAGTAATAATCCCACTTTTCCCGTGGGGAACGAAACCGGAGGAAGAGTGGCAGCAACATGTCCAGGGAGAGGAATTCCCCCTCTTCGAGCGGTTTCCGGCGGTGATACCCGAAGGGCCAGAGGTAATTGCACCTGATCGAGCCGTCCGGATGCCGCCCCCAGATGAAAAGGGGCCATGCCCTGAGGGCGCTGTAATCCTCCCCCCTGCCGTAACCGAAAAAGGGCCAGAGGAAGTGATATTTTGTTTTTTCTTTGTGTTTGATCCGGACGAAAAGCGGCCAGACTAGGGTCTGGATCAGATTGTTTCCCCCGAGGTTTCGAAACTGGCCGTAAAGCGGGAAAATGGCGAAGTACGTCTGCGGCCTGGTCGATGGAAAGGGGAAATAGAGCCGGGCCTCGTCTGCATACCAGAAAAAGGGAAACAGGATAAAGTGGGGATGGTTTTCCGCATCCCTGCCGGAAAAGAAGAGGGGAAAGAGGGACCATTTTCTGTACCCGCCTGCGGATTCAGTTTTAGAGGAGGCATTGAAGAGTGGAAAGAGGGTGGTTTGAGATCTTTGCCCTTCCCCACCCGGACGCGGCCTTTTGCGATAGGTGAAAATGGGCCAGACAAAATCCAGCACCATGTTTTCACCCTCCTTTTCGAGGGAGAAGAGGAAGGGAATGTTGGCCTCTGCCCTGTCCTTCTCGAGGCTCATGTGAAACAGAGGGAAACCCAGGTTGATTTCGAAGCGTGAGGGTGATTTTTTATTTTCGATGGAGAACGCGGGGAAGAGCGAGATTTCCATTGATTCCGGGGAATGAATCAGAATGAGGACAAAAAAAAGGAGGATTGTTGTAATTTTGGATAGTTGATACCTCACGGGTGAAAGGAACGGACCTCCATTATTTATTCCCGATTTTCGTATCCTCGGAGATCAGGCTGATCGTGAAGGTCGTGCCCTCCCCGAAGGAAGAATCCACGGTGATGATGCCGTTGTTTTCCTCCACGATCTTTTTGGTCGTACAAAGCCCCAATCCCGTTCCCCCGGAACCCTTGGTGGTAAAGAAGGGAACGAACATCTTCTTCATGGCATCCGGGGGGATGCCTTCGCCGTTATCCGAAACGCTGATTACGATGCTGTCTTCATCCGTGAGAGCGGTTGAGATGCGAATTTCCCCTTTCTCTTTTTGAATGGCTTCACTGGCATTGATGATGAGATTCATCAGGCACTTGTAAAGACCATCCTCGCCGAGGCGCCGTTCGGGGACGTGTTCGTCGAGTTCCAGGATCACGGAGATATTTTTCTTTTTCATCTCCTCTTTGATGGAGTCCGAGATCTCTCGAATGATGGCATTGACGTTGCAGAAGGTACGTGGACCGGATCTTGTTCTGGAGAAATCGAGCATATCGCGGATGAATTTGCCGATTTTTTCCTCGCCGCGTTTGATGATTTCCCAGCTGGCCTTCGCGTTCTCGAACGAGCCGTCCTCCAGGCTTTTATCCATCAACTGTGACCCGCCCTTGGTCAGTTGGAGGATGTTTTTGATGTTATGGGCGATGCCTGTAATGGTCTGTCCGATGGCCGCCATCTTTTCCTGTTGAACCATTTTTTTCCGCATCTGGAGGTTGTCCATGGACTGGGCCAGTTCGTTGGCCAGGCTGGAAAGAAAGGTCAGATCAGCCTCGGTAAAGGCCCTCACCGATTCCTTGGTATCCACGTGTAAAACCCCGAGGACTCTTCCCTTGGCGATCAGGGGAACGCACATGGTGGAGCGGATATCATGCATGACGATACTGTCCGAGCCCTTGAACCGATCGTCCGATTTGGCATCGCGACTGAGGATGGCGATCTTTTCCCTGGCACATCGTTCCACAATGGTGCGGCTGATGGCGATAGAATGCTGGGAGATGGGTTCGTCACTGCGATATTTCACAATCGAGGGTTCGAAATCGCTCGGTTCATCAGAGCGCCGTGCGAGAATGACGCCGCGGTCCGCAGGCAGGACCTCGAAGATCAGGTTCATCACCCGTTCCAGGATGGTCTGGGTATCCTTGGCGTCCCTGAGGAGATCGCTGAGGCGGTAAAGGGTGGCCAGGCGCATATTGGCCTTGATCAGTTCCGCCTTGTCTTCAGCTGCGGCTTCCGCCAGGGGCAGGGGTGTGGAATCCGATTTCTTCGTGGTGATGATGGTGGAAGAGCTGTCCTTTTCCGGGAAGAGTGATACGGTGGTGGCCGATTCGCCGTCCTCCTCCCGCTCCTCCCTCGAGTAGCGGGAAAACCCGAACTCGAGATCGCCCATGGTGATGATATCGCCCTCCCTCAGTTCATGGCACCGGATCCGCACTCCGTTGACGAACGTGCCGTTGCTGCTGTTCAAATCCACAATCACAACCTTGCTTCCCTTGCGCTGGATCTTGGCATGATGGCGGGATATGGCTTCCTGGGGGATGGGAATCATGTTGTTGGGATGACGTCCGATGGTGATGACGTCCTTGGCGATCAGATATTCATTTTCCAGGGATGAGTTCTTTGTCAGGGGAAAGATATAGGCCACCTTTTTTTCCCTTTCCTTGCTCATGATATTGTCAATTCCCTTTCTGTCCCGTTCCAAATTGAACAAATGCTGTATAAGACGAGCCAATGCTGTTGTCAATCACAATTGAAAGAGATCAAAGGGCTAGGGAGAATTTCGGAATTCCCCGCACCTATCCCTGTCAGGAAAGAAGGATTCGGAATAAAAAAAGGTGGGGAAAAATCCCCACCTTCCTGCTTTCATAATAAAAATGATTTTCAGTAAAGTTCCCAGTCGCCGACGCTGGATCCGGCCTCGATATCGGTGGTATCGCGCGGGCAGACCTTGAATTCATCGTACTTGTATTGAACCACGCCCGTCACGTCGTAATAGCTGTCAACCGACATGCCGAAGTCCAGTTCGTAATTGGCGTCGTCATCGAGCAGGGCGATGTGGGCGGAATCGTCGTCCGTGACGTCGCATTCATAATAGCTGTCCTGATCCGTGAGGCATTTTACGTTCACCAGTTTCACCAGGCACCCCTCGTACTGTTCGGCTGGAAGGGTATCCGCGGCCGTGGTTTTGTCCATGTCGGTGCAGGTGACAATGGCTGGGGCGTAAGGGGTATTGCCGGAGGAAAGGAGGCTGTGGGCGGTTACGGTCCCGAGCTCCGTCACGTTAAAGTACTCCGAAACGGTCCCGCTGACCTCGATTTCATCCCCTACCACATAAGTGGTGGAAACGGTGGCGTCGTAGATGAAGAGCCCGTTATAGGCGCCCTGGGCATCGGCGATCCAGAGATCTGTATAATTATCCGTGCCCTGGACAATGCCCTGAACGGTCACGACTCCACTGGTTCCGCCAAACTGAATATCGTAGATGGAAGTAATCTGTGCAAAACCGAAGGAAGCCAGAAAAATGATCCCGATCATCATGATCATTGCCTTTTTCATATGTTTCACCTCCTTTCCTGGGAATCTGTGCTATTTCGAAAATTGTATCAATATGTATATCAATGACTTAGTTCAAGATTCCTAAAGTGATCCTTGTCCCGGGAAAATTCAAGTATAAAATGATTAAATTTCGGTAAAATCGAATTTTTCCGGTCAACCTTTGACGTTGACTTTACGTCTTCATTATTCCATTTCCCATTTCAGAGATTTGTAAAGAAAGGCCGGTTGTGGATCCGAACTCTCCCCCTGGCGTCAGTTGCTGCATCCATCCGGGCAATCCCCCGGAGTGGGTCTGTACGGGTTGCAGGCGATATTACTGCGACCAGTGCGTCGATCACAAGAAAGTGGGCAAGTTCGTGGCCCATATCTGCCCCTCCCCCCAGTGCAGGGGTCGTTGCGTCGCTGTGGCCATGGATTCGAGAACAGGAGAAATCGAAGAGGCCGAGGCGGCCCCTCAAAGGAAAGAGAAGAAGGAATCCCGCCTGAAAGAAGCCAAACAGCGATTTCTCACCCGGTATTACATCTCGCTTGTTTTCCCATCGATTACCCTTGTCACGTACGATATCTTCCTGGTTCTTCAGGGGAAGAATCCAGTGTGGTGGCTCCTTTTTCTATGGGCATGCCTGATCTTCCTGATGTCCGGAAGGTATTTCTGGTCGTATGTGTGTGTGGCTCTTTTCTGTTTCATGTTCAGCCTGAACAGCTTCTACAGGATCTATTCCCATAATTTATACCCAAAGGATAACCCCCTTTTAAACAAGATTGCACTGGGGATGTGGGTGTTATCCTTTCTTATCCTCCTTGTATCGCACCCGGAATTCGACGATTAGGAATCCCGGAATATCCTTGACTTATTCTGTATCAGGACGTTATTTTGCCAAGTATTCAAGATTATTGGTGTCAGGATGTTTTTCTATTGCCCGAAATGTAAATTTTATCTCGGCTGGATGGACAAGAAATCCGCGATCTCCCTCACCCACAGGGACCTCCGTCTTGCCCGGGAAATCCAGAAGTTCTTTGCCACGGACAGCTCCCGGGAAAAATTAGCGTGCGATCTCATCTATCATCACCACGGCCAGGGACTCCAGTTCCAATGCCCCCAATGCAAATCCATTCATCACCTTACGGAACTCCTGTGCAAGATGGCGGATCTGCTCGATACAACTCTCTCCTGCATGCGAACGGAAGACCTGCTCCGGAAATTCAGGGAAACGCACGAACGTTATGAAAAGTGGGCCGGATTCACCCCGGAGCAGAAATTTCACCGCTCCAACCTCCAGGCCGCCATGATCCGCGAAATCCTCAGCATTTCCCAGCGAAATGCCCGCCGCATCCCCCCGGGGGAAAGATGGTGTATCCTGGATGTGGTCAACCACCTGGTCACCGAAGAGGAATGGTCCATGGAGCACGATGTCAAACGCCCCCCCAGGGAGAGCATCCAGGAATGGGAAGAATCGCTCGAGCGACTTCGAAAAATGCGTACACATCTCAAACACCTCCACTGATTCCACTGGAAGGCATGCGGGTTTTCCCCATCTCACCCGATGACAGAGCCACACCCCGGCTCCGTCTGTTTCCCCTCCCGGCAACAAACTTCTTGCCAGGGAGAGGCACGGATGTGTATGTAATCCTTCAATTTGCACACTCATCATCCAAAGGAAACCGGAGCAGCCACTTGGATTCCACGCAATATTTTCTCTTTACCATCAAGGGAATCGTGGTGGGGAGCATTTATGCCCTGATCGCCCTGGGGTTCAACCTGATCTATAACACCACCGGGATCGTGAACTTCACCCAGGGGGAATTCGTGATGCTGGGGGGCCTGATCACCGGGTGGGCTTATGGAATTCATGGTCTCCCACTCGGGATTGCCATGCTTCTGGGTCTCCTGGCGGCGGTTCTGGTCGGCGCCCTTCAGGAATGCATCACGCTTCGTCCCGCCAGGAAGGAATCGAGTCTGACCCTGATTATCATCACGATCGGGGCCTCGATTGTGATCAAGGGATTAACGGCCTTTTTCTGGGGAACCGATCCCTATGTGTTTCCACCCTTTTCTCCCGGGAAGAATATCCAGATCGCCGGAGTTCCGGTTCCCCTCCACCATCTCTATATCATGATCATAACCGTGCTCCTGATGATCGGTTTAATGATATTCCTGAAATACACCTGGCTGGGAAGGGGGATGAGGGCCTGCTCGAGCAACCGGCGGGCGGCCCGTCTCATGGGGATCCGGGTTTCCCGCATGAGCCCGCTTGCGTTTGCCCTTTCCGCGCTTTTGGGGGGAATCGGGGGAATCATGGTGACGCCCCTTCTTTCCATGAGTTTCGACCAGGGCACCCTTCTGGGACTCAAGGGTTTTTTCGCCGCGATTCTGGGGGGGATCAGCAATCCCCTCGGGTGCGTTCTGGGAGGGCTCACCATCGGTGTTCTCGAGCAGTTCGGAACCTGGGTCGATTCCTCCGCGGGACAGATTTTCGCCCTTGTGATCGTTGTCATCATGCTCCTTCTCAGGCCGCAGGGGCTCCTGGGCAAAAAACGCTGAATTCATGAAAGGATCTGCCAGAGGCCTCTGGAATATAGCAATGATCAGGATCAAACCCAAAACCTATCTCCAGTTATATCGACCTCACTTCTTTTTCCTTGTGGCCGTGCTCCTGATTCCCCTGGTCTGCCGTGGGAGATTCGGTTATCTGATCAACCTGTTGAGTTTGACCGGGATCTATTGCATCATTGTGACTGGTCTGACGCTCCTGATGGGATTCACGGGTCAAATCTCGCTCGGTCATGCCGCATTTTACGGGATGGGGGCCTATTTTTCCGCCATTTTGTCGACGAGGCTTGGTTTTCCGTTGATCCTCTCCATCCCGGGGGCCATTTTACTCACCGGCCTGCTTGCTTATGTTATCGGGCGGCCGCTTTTAAAGCTTCACGAAATTTACCTGGCCCTTGCAACCCTGTGTGTGGGAGTCGGATTCTACGAGCTGGTGAGCAAATCCCAGACCCTTCGCCCCATCACAGGAGGTGCGGGCGGTCTGTTCGACATCCCGGCCCTCGGCCTGTTTGGACTGGTGGACAGGTTTCCCCTTTCCCGGTTCTACCTGATCTGGTTCATTATCGTGATCATCGCGGTATGGTTTACGAATCTGCTCGAATCGGACGTGGGTCGTTCCCTGAGGGCGATCCATACGGATGAACGGGCGGCCGAGGCGTGCGGCATCCCGGTCAACTCCCTCAAGGTCCGGGTGTTCATGCTATCGGCCATGCTGGGCGCTCTGGGGGGGTGCCTGTATGCCCATATTTACTCTCCGTCCTACCTGGGACCCGAGGAGTTCGAGATGATGTTTTCGGTTCACCTGGTTCTCATGGTGGTGCTGGGGGGCATGGGAAGCGTGTGGGGAGGGATCGCCGGGGCCGTGCTGCTGGCCGTGCTTCACGAGGGTTTGTTCCTGATCGGGGAGAAGCTGGGAATCCACAACTCCTCCATGATTGAACAGGCGGTATTCGGGGCCATCCTGGTGTTCATCATGATCTTTTCCCCGAGGGGTCTGGTTCCGGGTCTGGCCGGGACATTCAGGAAAGTTTTTCGGAGGAAAAAAGCGGCCTGATGCTTCTGAACGTGGAAAATCTCGAAAAGGAATTCGAGGGACTCACCGCCCTCCGGGAGGTTTCCTTCGATGTGGAGCCTGGAGGGATCACCGGAATCATCGGCCCGAACGGCGCGGGCAAAACAACCCTGTTCAATGTTATATCGGGTCACCTCCCCCCCACTCACGGGAGGATCTTCCTGGAAAGCCGGGACATCACGGGTTTTCCCGCCCACCGGATCGCGTCGCTCGGTTTATCCAGAACCTTTCAGAACGTTCGCCCCTTCCGGGACATGACGGTTCTCGAGAACGTACTCACGGGCTTGCACGCCGGTCCCACGGACGGACTGGTGTCGGCATCGTTGCGGCTCCCGGGACTGGTGAGGCGGGAGCAACGGAAAATCCGCGAGGTATATCATATCCTCGAGATGCTGAACCTGGAGAAGGATTGGGACAAGGGGGCGCAATCCCTCCCCTTCGGTCCCTTGCGCCTTCTCGAGATCGCCCGGGCCCTGGCCGCCAAACCCAGAATCCTGCTCCTGGACGAACCGGCGGCAGGGTTGAACCGGACCGAAACCTCATCGCTCGCAAAAATCCTCAAACGGATCAATCAGAAGGGAATCACCATCCTCCTCGTCGAGCACGACATGAGGCTGGTGATGGGGATCGTTCAATATGTGATCGTTCTGGATGCGGGCCGGATCATCGCCAGGGGCTCCCCCGACGAAATCCGCCATAACCCGGATGTGATCCGGGCCTATCTCGGGGACAGGGAGATTTGAGCGCGAAAAGCGCGGGAGATCGTTTCATGCTCAAGGTAGTCAATCTGGAAGCCGGATACGGGACCCTCCGTGTGTTGGAGGGCGTTTCCCTCCATGTGGATGAGGGGGAGCTGGTCACGGTTTTCGGACACAACGGCTCGGGGAAGAGCACACTGGTCAAGGCGATCATGGGAGAAATCCCGGTATGGGATGGAACTGTTTTTTTTCGGGGAAAGATGGTAACCGGTCTCCCCCCGGAACGCCTTGTCCGCCGTGGGCTGGTTTTCGTACCTGAGGGAAGGGAGCTGTTCTCCGATTTGACTGTTATGGAAAACCTCCGGATCGGTTCCTACCCTCTCCGTCCCTCAGCATCCGAATATCATGAAATCCTGGGCGAGGTATTCGAGCTTTTTCCGGTTCTCGAGGGTCGCCTGAAACAGAAGGCAGGCACCCTCTCGGGCGGCGAGCAGCAGATGCTGGCGGTGGCCCGGGGCATGATGGCCTCTCCACAGCTCCTGGTGCTGGATGAACCGTCCATTGGTCTGGCTCCGAAGCTGGTTCAGGAGCTGTACGGAAAAATCGGCCAGCTTCATAAAAGGGGGATCACCATCCTCCTGATCGAACAGAACGTCCACCTGGCCCTGGAATACGCGGACCGTGCATACGTGATCGAGAACGGCCGGATCACGCTCCAGGGATCGAGTTCCGAGCTGATCGGGGATCCAAGGATCAAATCCGCCTACCTGGGAGAATGAAGCTCCCGGAACCCTCAATAAACAAACCCCGACATCCCGGGCCGTTCAAAAGAGATCATCCCTTTATGAAATATATAAGGAGGCCGGGGGCCGCAACCGGAGAGAGAAGCGGCTGGCCGGGTTGTTCGGTTGTTCCAAGAGACAGGTAACATTCCAGCTTCAAGACATGGGTGACACGTTTGACCTTACCTTGCACTCGCAGCCACGTCGCGGCGTCGTTCCGAAGCTTGCGAGAGATAATTTTCTCAAACTTCGAACCTTCCCTTCGCAAGCCTCCATCCCAATAACGCCGGCCGCGAGTCGCAAGCCGCTTCCCGCTCACCCCTCATAAACGATGCCGGTTCCACGTTCGATGCCCTCGATGGAGAAACGGGGGCCGTCGAGGGTGAAACCGCCCTCGCACTCGAAGGGCTTCAAAAGGTACACGGAATCGAGGTCGCAATGGGCGAACTCGCCCAGGCCGCAGGCAAGATGCACGTAATGAGAAAGCCCTATCTTGGATTCCATCATGCACCCGATCATGAGGCCCTTCCTTGCGGTGCGGCAGATGCCGGCGATATCCAGGGCCGCAACGATCCCGCACTTGGCGAGCTTGATGTTGATCACGTCGCAGGCGTCCATCCGAACGAGCCTGAGGGCGTCCTCTGCGTTGAAACAGGACTCATCCGCCGCAACGGGCACGGGGCAGTGTTCCCGCACGTATTTCAGTCCTTCGAAGTCGAACCTGTCCACGGGTTGCTCCAGGAGGTCGATCTCGATCCCATCCGTATGAAGTCGCCGCACCAGCTCGACGGCGTCCTTGGGGGAATAGGCCTGGTTGGCGTCCAGGGAGATCTCGCCGGGACCGGCGGCCTTGACTCTCTTTACCCGTTCGACGTCCTTTGCCACACCCATGCCGACCTTGACCTTGATTTTCTGAAACCCGTCGGCCACGGCCTTTTTCGCGTCGTCCCCGGTTTTGTCCGGTTCCCCGAAGGAGAGTGTCAGGTCGGTTTCCACCTCCGTGATGGCCCCGCCGAAAAAGCGGCACAGGGGGATGCCCGCGGATTTGGTGAAGGCGTCGAGCACGGCCATCTCGAGCCCGCTGTGTGCGGCCACGTTCCCACGAACGAGTTTGCGGGTTTTGGCCAGCAGGGTTCTCCATTCCGCGACGTCCTGCCCTTCCACGGCCCATTTGATCCGGTTCAAAACCGCGATACAGGTTTCCGGAGTATCGCCGGTGGTATAGGGCGAGGGCGCGATTTCGCCGAATCCGGTCGTGCCGTCATCCAGGATAATTCTCACCAGGACGTTATTTGCGGCGTCTTTCCTTCCTGTGGCAATGATAAAGGGTTCCTTGAGGGGAAGGTCGAAAGGCTCCACCTTCAACTGTTTGATGATCGTTCCCATTCCCGGTTCCTCCTTAATGTGATGGATACAAAACAATGACTTTCATAAGGGTTGCGGACGTGACATGCAAGTCTTTCCCTCCCTATTCTTCATACCCGGGCGCCTGAGATTGTGCAACATACCCCCAAGAAGGAAGTAACGTTTCCAGAGAAATTTAATAAAGTTCTAGTGTCTGACCCCCGAAATTCGACCCGCCAGCCGCCAGCCGCAAGCCTCCAGCCGCTTCCCGCCTCTTCTTTTTGGTTGCGGGAGGGGGGGGGGCTGTTAGATGAATAACAATCATGCGGGCTGAAGAATTAAGCATACGGCGATTCATCGGAACGATCCTGGTCTTTCTCGCGATCTTCGGGGTCGTGATGGTGGTCTGCCCCCTGATCGGATCGGAACGGATTTCCCTGTCCAGGGCCCTGGACAAAACCATCCCCCGTTCGGAGAATCCGGACGCCGTGATTTTTTTCCATACCCGCCTTCCCCGCTGCCTCCTGGCGGCCATTGTTGGAGCCGCGCTTGCGGCCGCCGGTGTGACTTTTCAGGCCATGTTGAAAAATCCCCTGGCCACACCCTATACCCTGGGGCTTTCCGGGGGATGCTCCCTTGCGGCCGTACTGGTGATCCTGTTTTTCGGATCCCTGAGCATCCGCTTTTCCTATCTGCAACCCCTGGCCTCTTTCCTCGGGGCCCTCGCCACCCTGGGGCTGGTATACCGGTTGGGACGGAGCCGTGGAAAGGCCGGATCGATTCATCCGGTCACCCTGATTCTCGCGGGGGTTACATTGAACCTCCTGTTCGGATCGATTATCCTGCTTCTTCAATACATCGCGGATCCGGCCCAGACGTTTTTTCTCCTTCACTGGCTCATGGGGAACCTGGATATCGCGAGCTATTCTCCGGTCCTTATCCTTGTTCCCTTCCAGGTGATCGGGCTTTTCATCCTTGTCATCCACGGGAGGCAAATGAACCTTTTATCTCTGGACGAGATGTCGGCGCGATCCCTGGGACTGGATGTGACGCGTGTTACTCGACGTCTTTATTTCGCCTCCTCCCTGGTGGCGGGTACGGCGATTTCCTTTTCCGGCCCGATCGGATTCGTGGGCCTGATCGTGCCCCATGCGATCCGGCTTGTACTGGGAGCGGATCACCGGTTGCTCCTGCCGTCGTCGCTTCTGGCGGGAGGGGCCTTTCTGGTGATCTGCGACACCCTGGCAAGGACGGTTCTTGCCCCGACGGAACTGCCCGTAGGAGTTATCACGGCGCTTCTGGGTGGTCCGTTTTTCCTGTGGCTCCTGCGGACCCGCGGGAAGGGAGGTGTGATCACATGAAGCCGAAAATCGATTCCACCACATTCGGTTCGATCACCATCGGGGGAGAAAAATACGAACACGACGTGATCATCCGGCTTTCCGGCAAGGTGAAAAAGCGGAAAAAGAAACTTTCCAAAAGCGTATTCGGATCGTCCCACACAATATCCCTGGACGAGGCGGAACACGTTTACCGGGAGGGTGCGGATCTCCTGATTTTCGGAACCGGCCAGTACGGGGCGGCCGGGCTGTCCGATGCGGCGAAGCGTTTTTTCGAGGAAAAGGAATGCAAGGTCCTTTCCATGGCCACACCGGAGGCCGTGGCCGCATGGAACGGGGCGGAAGGCAACGTCATCGGCCTTTTTCATGTGACATGTTAAACGGGAAACGGATGAACCGGGATATGAAAACGAACAAACCGGAGCTGAGGGGAAAAACCCGCGTGGAAATCGAGGCCCTGATCCAGCGTGCGGGATTCCAGGGCTTTCGCGCCCGGCAGATCTACCACTGGCTTTACCAGAAGGACGCCAGGGATTTTTCCGAAATGAAAAACCTCCCGAAAGAGCTCCGGGGCTATCTCTCGGAGAACTTCCGTCCGGGCGGGATCGAAATCCGGGAAATCCTGAAGGCGGATGACGGATCGCGAAAAATCCTCTACGATCTCCACGACGGACTGGTGATCGAGAGCGTGCTGATGCCCCAGGACGATCGCTGGACCCTCTGTCTTTCCTCCCAGGTGGGGTGCAAGCTGGGGTGCGATTTCTGCCTGACCGCACGGGTCGGGTTCCGGAGAAACCTCACCATCGCGGAAATCATCGACCAGGTTCAACTCACCCGACGGGAGATCCTCAAACAGGAGTCCCTGACCAACATCGTGTTCATGGGAATGGGGGAACCGCTTTTGAACATGGAGGCCCTCCTTGCCGCCCTTGGTCTCCTTATCGCGCCGGAGGGGATCGGGATCCCCTCGAGACGGATCACCGTATCCACGGCAGGGGTCATCCCCGGGATCCGGGCTCTTGGAGAGTCGGAAACCGGGGTCAATCTCGCGGTTTCCCTGAACGCGTCCACGGATCAGCTGAGAAACAAAATCATGCCGATCAACCGGAAGTATCCCCTTTCTGAGCTGATCGCCGCATGCCGGAAATTTCCCCTGGCAAACCGGAGACGCGTTACGTTCGAATACATCCTCCTTTCCGGGGTGAACGACGCGCCCGAGCAGGCCCGCGGTCTCGCCCTCCTCCTCCACGGGATCCGTTGCAAGATCAACCTGATCCGGTATAACGAGGATCCCCGCCTCCCCTTTCGGGCCAGCTCGCAGGACAGGATCGAGGCGTTCCGTGAGATTCTCGAGAAAAAGGGATCCCTGGTTGCGGTGCGTTACTCGAAGGGGAGCGACATCAAGGCCGCGTGCGGTCAACTCGCGGCGGGGTACCTGGAATCATGAATAAAATCGTCCGGAGCCGCATCCTCTCGAATCTCGACTGGCTGGTTCACGGAAGCACGACCCGGGCGTTCAATCCCCATCCGGAAGGGGACCGGGAGCTTGAGATCCGGCGTCTCTGCGAACACGCCGGGATAAAGCCCCTCCGTTCGGCGGGGGTGCTGTATGCCCGCCAGAAACATACAGCCAACGTCTTTTTCCTGGATCATGAAAATAAAGATCCTTCCCGGGAAGCAACAATCGTGAGGGAGGAGACCGACGGTGTCGGGACGGGACTGCCCGGTGTCCTGGCATGCATTTTCACGGCCGATTGCATTCCCCTTTTCCTGGTGGATCCGGTAAAACGGCAGTTTCTGCTGATACATGCGGGGTGGCGGGGAACCCTGTCCGGGATTGCAGGAAAGGGAGTTCGGGTCCTTCAGGAAAAGGGCTCCTCCCCTTCCGATCTTTTGTGCTGGATGGGGCCATTCATCGGGCTTTGCTGTTACGAGGTCAGTTTGGAGCTGGCCGGGCGTTTTTCAAGGGCCTTTCCCACTGTTCATGATGCTGTCAGGGGGCGCCATCTCGATCTGGGGAGAATCAACTCCTGCCAATTGGAGCAAAGGGGAATAAGGAAAGAAAACATCGAGATCTGCGGATCGTGCACAAAATGCAATTCGGAGCGTTTTTATTCCTACCGTGCCCGTGGCGACCTCGGGGGCCGGATATACTCCTTTGCTTTCATCCCGTGAGAATAAACCGGCCCGTTTTATTGTTTTTTATTGACATCAGGTGATAAATATATAAGATAGTTCCGTTTTAATGAATTTGCCTTTAAACCGGTAGGATTTTTAATCGGTGATATACTTTGAGAAAGGAGGGGAAATAGAAACAGGGTTTTGTGAGTGAGTTGAAATCCATAATGTTATGTTCGTTTGAATTTCTGAAGGAGGATTTGAATAATGAAAAAGATCATTCTCGTTTGTGTATTAATCATCGGGATGGCCTGTTTGACACAAGCCGCGGACCGGTACGTGAACGTCAACACAGGAACCGATGACCTGGCTGCGGGTCGGGGCGATTCCCCGGGCGATCCATGGGCCACCATCCAGTTCGCCATCAATAACTCGAACCCGAGCGACACCATTCACGTGGCAGCCGGGGATTACGACGTGTCGGCAGGTTCCCCGGGTCTCCTGGTGAACAAGCAGCTCACCCTTTTGGGGCCCCAGGCAGGTGTGGATCCGAGGCCTTCGAAAGGAACCACCCGAACCCCGGCCGATACCCTCACCGAGGCCGTGGTCGACGGAAAGGGAGCCATTGCGACCCTGCTCGAGTTCCGGGAAAGCGGAATCGAGGTGAACGGTTTCCATTTCTACAATGGAACCGGGGACCTCGTGGAAAGCGAATCCAGCTACGGCCCCTTTACAACGGACACCCTCCGTTACTGTATTGTCGGCCCTTCCTCGGGCGATGAAGGGATCCAGTTCCGTTACCAGTGGCACTCGGCCATCGAGAATAATTACATATACGACACCTATGGAGACGGCATTAACGTATCCAGCGGTTCCTGGGATTGCGTAGTCAGCCATAACGAGGTGGAAGACATCCGCAGCCCGGACGGCATATTTTATTTCTACAGCAACTACTTTCCCCTGGTTGTGAGCGATAACTACATCCACGACTGCACCGGCTCGAACGGGATCAAGGTTTACGACAACGACGACTGGGCCGGAGCCGGCGCCCTTGTGATATCCAACAATACGATCTCAGGCAATCATTTCTTCGGATCCAAGTACGTTCAGGACGGCAACGCCATCCAGCTCTATAAACCTTTTAAAATGGCCAATACCTATTCCTCCATCGAGGTCACCAGCAACACGATCGTGAACAACAATGGAAACGGCAACGACATGAGGCAGGCCGGACACGGCATCTACTGGCACCAGTCCAACAGTGAAACAAACGATAATCTCCCCATAACCATTACTTACAACAGCATCCGGGAAGTCCAGGGATGGGGCATCCTGTTCGAGATGGAAACAACGGCGCGGGATCTCTCCACAACCAGGGTTCACACCAATCATAACACCTTTTACAGCAATGTGCTCGGGCAGTTCAGCAACACCTCGAGCGAGTACACCGATGCAAGCTTCAACTACTGGGGACAGAGCAACGGTCCCATTCCCGGAGTGGACGTGTTGGGCCCCGTGGTCACGGATCCATACGCCTATTTCACACCCGTAAGGAGGGCAGTGGGAACGGGCGGAGGAACCGTTGCCGTGGATTCCGTGATGAACGATCTTTACAAGAACCTCAAGCTGACCATCCCGAGTCTCAGCGAGCCAGCAACCTGCATTCTGAAGACCCCGGCGGATCGTCACGGGATCAACAACGCCGTGGAGATCACCCTGGATCCCCCCGGGGCACTCAACACAGATGCCACTATCAAAGTCGAATTTAACGTCCCGAACGACCATGTTCCAGGAGGCACCTGGCAACAGATGCGGCTGGCAAAATGGAGCGGTTCGAGCTGGGAGATTGTCCCCGATCCCAACAAGAGCAACTGGCCCGGTGAAAACACCGTGGAAGGCGATGTTTCCTCGTTCTCCATCTATGGCGCCTATCCGGATCCGGGAACCGTACCCGTCGAGATTTCCACGTTCTCCCTGGAGTGATGTTCGAGAGTTACTATCGGGGGCGGGAGAAAAACCGCCCCCGGTTTACCTGATACTTTAGATACGGGTCCAATTCTTTTCCCAAGGAGGGAGAGCCATGAAAAAGCTGTATATCCCTGGTATCTTTCTGGCCCTTGTCCTGATCTGTTCTTCGGCATTGGGAGTGCCCACCGTGTGGGTGGACGACGACTATAATGCCGGGAACGCAGGGGGGCACACCTGGGGCGTTGATGCGTTCGACAACATCAACGCGGGTCTGGTTGCCGCGGACAGCGGCGGCACCATAAACGTGGCGGCTGGAAACTACATTGAAATCCTCACCATCATCAAACCGGTGACGATCCTGGGTCCCCAGGCAAATGTCGATCCCCGTACCGGGGCCGGCCTCCGCACCCCCGGTTCCGCGAATGAGGCGGTGGTGGATGTCGGGGGCGCCACTTTCGCCGTTCTGGTCAACTCCTCCGATGTGACCATCAACGGCATGGAATTCATGAACACCACGGATGACTGCATCTATTCCGAGGCCGGCATCTCGGGCAGCACCATCTCCTTCTGCATCATCCACGACAGCCAGGATGAATGCGCCCAGTTCAAGAACGCGATGGATTGCGTGTTCGAATTCAACCTCGGATTCGAGGTTCGCCAGGACGGGTTCAGCTTCGCCAATTCCAATGACTGCATCATCCGGAACTGTGAAGTCCACACCAGCAACAGCGATAACGGCGCCATTTATACTTACAGCAGCTACGGCATCACCATCGAGGGAAACCACATCCATAACTGCACCGCATCCAACGGGATCAAGGTTTACGAAATGTTCAACACCCTGGTAAAAAAGACTCATATCCGGGGGAACATCATAGAAGACTGCGACTTCCAGGGGAAGAAATACAATCAGGATGGTTGTGGGATCCTACTCTATCGTCCCCAGGAGTATATGGGGGGCACCACGGAACCCGCCATCCTGGTCGAGGGCAACACCATCCAAAACATCACGGGAAACGGGAGAGGGCAGGCCGCCGGAACGGCAGGTCACGGCGTTTTCTGGCTGACCAGCCACATTACCGGAGTCAATCCCGGCATCCCCATGATCGTCGAGGGGAACCACATCCTGAATAACGGGGGCTGGGGGATCATGGTCGTTCAGTCGAATACTGCGGATCTGGTGGATCACTTCTCCGCACGGCATAATTTCATAAAGGGAAATGCCATGGGTGGGATCAATAACACCATTGCGGGAAAAACCGTGGACGCCATCATGTGCTACTGGGGAGATCCCGACGGTCCGAAGGCCGGCGATACGGCCGGGAGCGTCACAACCGATCCCTGGTCCTATTTCACCCCGGTGTATAAACTCCTGGAGAGCTGGGGCGGCATGGTGGATCTCAACATCCTCGATAACCCGCGTTACATGAAACACAAAGTCACCCTGACAGGTATGAGCGACGGGAGCATGGTCAGACTGAGAACCCCGGCGGACCGCCACGGTCTCAACAATTCCATCGAGATCCTTCTCGATCCCGGAGTCACCCTGACCGAAGACGCCCAGGTAATTGTGGAGTACAAGTTTCCGGCGGACAGAATCGAGCCATACACCTGGGAGCAGCTCCGCCTGGCCAGATGGGACGGATCCCAGTGGGAAATCGTACCCGGCAGCACCAACGCCTGGCCCCAAACCCTGATTTCGGGAAAGGTCTCCGGCTTTTCCATCTTCGGAGCTTACCCGGATGCGGGGACCGTTCCAGTGGAACTTTCCGTGTTCTCCATGGAATAATGGATGGATTGACAGGAAATATCACACGGGGCGGGTGAAAAGCCCGCCCTTTTTTTTACCCACCAGCTTCAAAAAAGGCCTTCATCTCTAAAAAGAGCCTTTTCGAGGGAAGGCGGCAGATCCTTTTCGTGGGAAGGGAACGGAGAAAGACCTGTCCGTAGTATCGTTTCACGACCCTTTTATCGAGAATCAACACGGCCCCGCGATCCGTTCTGCTCCGAATCAACCTCCCGAAACCCTGTTTGAATTTGATCACGGCCATGGGGAGATCGAGTTCCCGGAAGGGATCCCTCCCCTGCTGCTGGTACAGTTCGGCCCGGGCCTGGAGCAGGGGTTCGGTGGGAACGCGAAAAGGGAGCTTCGTCAGGATCAGGCACTCGAGGGCATCCCCCCTGACATCCACCCCCTCCCAGAAGCTGGCGGTGGCGAACAGCACGGAATGTTTCTCCCTTATGAACCTTTTCAGCAGCTTATGGCGTGCCTCGGTCCCCTGGCAGAGGCAGGGATATCCCATCTCTCCGATGAGGGGCGCCAGGGACTTGAACAGGCGATCCATAAGGCGATAGGAGGTGAAAAGGACAAAGGCGCGTCCATTGGAAAGTTTAACGGCACGGATGATCAGTTTTTCGAGGGAGGCGGGGAAAGCCTCCGACCCGGGTTCCGGGATGTCCGTGGGAACGCCCACAAAGGCCTGTTTCTCGAATTGAAACGGCGTACCCAGACTGAGGGGCACCACCCTTTCGTGAGCGGGGGGAAGCCGCATGGACTCATCCTGGCCGCCCTCCACGAGGGGTGCTAATCCCAGGAGATCCAGCATGAAATCGAAACGTCCCTGTACCGTGAGGGTGGCCGATGTCATAATAATCGTGCGATTGACGTCATACAGCGCTTTTCGCATCTGGTCCCTGACATCGATGGGTGCGATGTTGCAGGAGAGCCATTCGGGGGTCTGGAACCTGGCGGGCCTGTACTCGAACCACCTGCAGAAATCCTGGTTTTGCCTGTAGAAAAAACGGAGGTTCGAAGCGGCCAGTTCGAGGCGTTCCCGGAGCGCGTTCACCTCCACGGCCGGCTCCCTGATTTCATCCTGGATCTTTTCGGGAAGTCCGGCCAGATCCTGGAGAAAGGCCTTGATCACACCCGCGACCCGGTTGAGGGCCGAGGCCATGCGAGTGATGCATTCCCCAACGCATTCCCCCCAGAACTCCGTTTCCGTAATATCCGGCGTCACCCGGAGCTGTATCTTATGCCCGAAATCGAGATCTCTCTCCCCGGCCATGGAGAGGAATCTCTCCGTGAGGGTTCCGAATTCCGTATCGATCAGGGAGATTGTGGTATGGACGAGGGGAAGGATTTCGCTCTGGATTTTTACCGTTTTCTTTTCGAGCAGGGGGGAGGCCGATTTTTTCTCCAGGTAATACATCTTTTCGGAGAGCAGGGAGAGCACGCCTTTCTGTTTCTTTTCCCTCTTTTTGTGAGAGAGCCGCCTCAGCTGGTACAGAATCCCGCGTCTCGTGATCCGAACGGTGAAATGGTTCGTTGCCACATTTTCCACGTTATGGGCCTCATCGAGGACGAGGCGGTTCGTGGGCGGCAGAACGGCGGAACCGGTATAATTCTTTGTCACGCTTCTCAGGGCCAGATCCGACATGAGGAGGTGGTGATTGACCACAAGGACATCCGCGCGGGAGGCCCGCCTCCTGGCCCTGTAAAAAAAACAGTCTTCATATAGGGAACACCTGGTTCTCAGGCAGGTGTCCGGTTCGCAACACAGGCGGTCCCAGATCTCCGGGGAGGGTCGGACATTCAGGTCGGAGAGGGAGCCGTCGCCGGTTTTCTTCACCCAGTCAAAGATCGTTTTTAAAACGTCCCTTTCTTTTTCACTCTCGAGCCAGAGGGATTCCCGTCCGATATATTCCACACGCCTCAGGCAGATGTAATTGCGGCGTCCCTTCATGAGCTCGCTTCGGAAATCCAGACCCGCCTTGTCTCTTAAAAGGGGGAGGTCCTTGTTGACGATCTGTTCCTGGAGGTTGATGGTGTTGGTGGAGACCACCACGCGTTCCCGGTTCTTGAGGCTCCACTTTATGGCGGGAATCAGGTAGGCCAGGGATTTGCCGGTTCCGGTTCCGGCCTCGATCACGGCGATCCGGTCCTGGTTCAGGGCACTTGTAACGGCCTTTGCCATTTGGATCTGCTGGGGGCGAAACTCGTAACCGGGGAGTTTCCGGGCCACGGGGCCATCAGGCTCCAAAAGGGGAAGGACCTCCTCTTCAGGAAGGGGTTGTAATCCCTCCTCGCGGAAGGCGGGAACAATGATATGGAGGTTTTGACAGTCGTTATCGATGATGCAGGAACCGACTCCGAGGTCCCCGAGGGCGGCTGCGGATTCCACATCGGCATCCGACGGTTCCAGGTTCCCGTCGGGATGATTGTGAAGAACCACATCTCCGTATTCCACGAGCCTCATAAGAACCGGAACGGCGTTCGGGCCTCCGAAGGCGTGGGCCTCCAGCTCCATCACGATGAGGTCCGTGTTCACCTTCCCGATGAAAAAGACCTCCGACCCGTTGTTTTCCCTGATGGCTTGCCTGGCGGCCAGACAGGCGGATTCGGTCATATGATCCGCAGCCTTTACGATTCGCACTTTTCTTTATTTCCCTGAGAGTTGTTTTGCCAGAAGAACCAGCGAGCGGATTCCCACACCGGTGGCGCCGGGTTGGAAGTATTTCCACTCCTTCATGGTGAAGGCCGTTCCTGCGATATCGAGATGAATCCAGGGGGCATCGCCGCTCTTGAACTCCGAAAGGAAAAGAGCCGCGTGGATGGCCCCTCCTTCCCTCATACTCCCGATGTTGTTGAGGTCGGCGAAATCGCATTTCAGGAGGCTTCGATACTCATCGAACAGGGGGAGTTCCCAACAGGGCTCCCCGGCCTCCCCTGCCAGCTCGAGAAAGGTTTTGTTGAATTCAGAGTCATCCCCGAACAGGCCGGAAATGGAGGGACCGAGGGCGTAAACGCAGGCCCCTGTCAAGGTGGCCAGGTCCACCAGGTGGGAGGGCTTGAGCTTCTCCGCCAAACCAAAGGCATCGGTCAGGACAAGGCGTCCCTCCGCATCGGTATTGTCCACGTGAACGGTTTTCCCGTTTTTGGCCCGGAATATGTTTCCCGGAAGGGTCACCCCGGAGCCGATTGCGTTTTCCGCAGCCGGGACAATGGCCGTGACCTTTATGGGAAGGCGAAGCCTGGCGACGGCCTCCACGGTATGGAGCGCGGACGCGGCTCCCGCCATATCCGATTTCATCTCCCACATTTTCCGCGGTTGTTTCAGGCAGATGCCCCCGGTGTCAAAAGTGATCCCCTTACCCAGGAGGCAGAGATGTTTCTTACCCGCTTTTTTGCCGGGGTCATAGCTGAGTGTGATCAACCGGGGGGGATGGGGAGAGCCGGAGCCAACGGTTAAAAGCCCGTTGTACCCTTCCTTGTCCAATCCTTTTTCCGTAAGGACCCGGACGGACAGACGAAGTTTTCGAGCAAGGTGGCGGGCATGATCGGCCAGATCCCCGGGCGTCATCCGGTTCCCCGGTTCATTAATGATCTCCCGGGCATTGTTGAGGGAAAGGCAAACCTGTTCGCGCTCGGAGATTTCCTGTTTCGCCCTTGCCCGAAAGGAGGCATGGCACAGGAAGGAGATCCCCGGTCCGGAGTCTTTCCGGTTGCCGCCAAGATACTTATCGAATCGATAGGAACCGATCATGACCCCCTCGGCCAGGAGGGGAGCCAGATCGCGTGCGTTTTGGGAATCGAGCAGGAAAAAGAGATGTTTGACCCCCAGAGCCCGCGCCCTTTTCCAGGCCTGGAAGGCAATCGCCTTGATCGCCTCGTTTTTCGACATACCTTTCAGGAGATCGGGTCCGGAGAAATAGAGGAAACAGCCCCCCCCGGAACCGGAAACTGCGGTTACAATCGGTTCCACCGGCTTTCCGGCGGAAAGATCCTTTTGAAATTTGCGGGCGAGGGCCATGTCATCGGGGGCCAGATTTTCGAAGAAAAGGGAATCGGCATCCAGGAGGCAGATGATCATCCCCCTTTCCGGGAGTCGCTCCGGAGCGGGTTTGACATTCCATTTCATGGTTGATTCTCCTTGGCATTATTTGCATCGAAAAACGTTTTTCCCGGTTTTCAGGGTTTCCAGGTAACAGTAAAAATCGACCCCGGTGGTATCCAGACCGCAATTGTATACGAAATCGCTGGCCAGGTTGGAGGCGAACATGGCCTTCATATAAGGCGCCGGCAATCTTTCCATGATTTTTTCCATTCCGATCTTTTTCAAAAGAACCCGTGGAACATGCCTCGAGATGACAATATTCCGGAGATCGGTCTGTTCGATCAGGTCCGATTCACTGATGAGATCCGTGAGCTCGTTGATCTTCTCACTGAGCCGGTCGGAGAGAATACTCAAGGGGATTGCCTTCTTTTCCCGTTCCCTCCAGAGGACCCGGAACTCCCGCCTGGCGTTTTCGCGAATCCGATCGAGCACTTCCTCGATGTAGTCCCTTCGAAACGCCGGCTCCCTTTTCCCTTTCACACAAAAAAGCCTCTCATACTCGTCGTTATCCAGGGTGAGCGATGCGAGGACTTCGAGCGAGGAGGATGTGACCCCGCCCTTGTTCGCGGAGGCGTCCTTGATAATGATACACCCCATTTTCTCGAGTTCCAGCCGGGCCTCCTGGGTGATGAACAGATTGGCTCCCTCCACGATCACCTTGAAAACCGGTTTTCCGTTTTCATCGAGGAGTTTTTTCCAGTTGAGGATATTAATGGATTGAGGTCTCCCCCCGCAGGGCACGAAGAGATCAGCCCGGGCAAAGGGACTCAGGTGAAAATTATTCCGGAAATCCGTTCCGTTTCTCACATAGGTTCCATCGAACAGGCAAAGCCCGCTCTCATCCACGAGAACCAGGAATCCCCTGGGAGACAGTTTTTCCCTTCGGAATTCGCTGACGGTCTTCCTGGCTCTGGCCAGTCGCAGGAGCTCCGCCCGGTCGAGTCCATCGGAATCATAGAGCACCCCGCTGGCATCCACAAGTGCGATGTACCTGTTTTGGGATACCAGGATTTCATTACTCCCGAGATCGCCGTCCGGCCCTCCGGTTTGAAACTTGGTGGATTCGGGCTCCCTGATTTTCAGGCACTCGAGAACCTGGAGTTCATACTCATGCACCCCCGTAGTTGTCATGCCGTACAGATCGTGAGGGATTCCCCCGAGTTTGGGGTTTTTCCCGGTGGTGAAGGACTTCCAGAAGGGATATCCCCGCTGCCTTGCATAGGAGGAGGCCCAGTCCATGAATCCCGCGGTTCCCTCGTCGGGCCCGAGAAAGAGGATCTCCTCCTTCCCGTATCGATCCACGATTTCCGTATCCTCGAGGAGCAGATCCAGGAGGGCGTCGATGTATTTTTTGAACGCCACTTCCGCGAGGTTCTGCCCCTTCAGTTTGAGAAGGATGGTACCCTTGGCCCCCCCCTCCGGGATATCCTTGTTCTTGCGTTGCTGGGTATGGGAGAGGCTGTAGTTTTCATCAAAAACGAATTCAGAATTGGTTGTAAATTCCTTGACGTTCCTGGATCGGATGATCCTGATGCCGCCCCTTGCAATATCGCGGAACCGGACATGAAAGGCGAGTTTTTCCTTACCCACGATGAAGAAAATGCCGAATGGGCGGTCCGGATAATCGATCTCGTCCAGGATATCCGGGGAGAGACGGAAGGCAATGGCGATCTTTTCCTTTTTGTAGAAATTGGTTTTGAGGATCATTTTATTGAACGCGAGAAAGGCATTTCCGATATTTTTGTGGATCTCCCTGGGGATGTGAAGATCCAGGATCTGCCTGGCCTCATCCATCGGTTTTTCCGATCTCGGTTTTTCATTCCCGGGAAGATACCTCTGCCAGAAATCGTGATAGAGATTCTTCAGGAGATCGGGATACATCCTGATCACCTCGTAGATCCGATCCAGGGTATAGGTATCTTTGTTCAGTCGGAGTTTCAGGAATCGAACGATGCCGTGGAGTTCCGGTTTTCCCCGGAGGGCCTCCTTGACCGCCTCGATCTTGGCGGTGTGGCTGGTGATGAACTGGTGGGTGAACTGTGAGAGGCAAAAGGCATACAGGTATTCCCTGGCAGTGAATTTCCCGCTGATAAAGAGGTCGTCGATGGGGGTTTCCCCCACCAGGGAAATCAGGCTGATATCCTCTTTGAGATTTTCGAGAAGTTCCTCGTTCTGGATCAGTTCGAGGTAAAAGGAAAAGATGCGTCTGCCGTTCCTCATGGGTTCGACGTATTTTCGCGTGGTATTGAGCCCGTAGGAAGTCATGACCTCGGAGAACTTGGAGAGAAAATCCTCGGAGGTATGAGGCGGGAGGGAAACCATGATGCGGATTTCATTGGTTCGTTTCTTTCTCGATATTTTGACACAGGGATAGAGGAGCTGTGAGGTATCGTTGTAAACTTTTTCGTAGCGTTTCGCTGCCTCTTTAGAGCAGGTTTCGGTGAAATCGAGATTGATGTTGTTGCCGAAATCCGTTGCCCGGGGATTTTTCCGATTGAACCGGGGCCGCGATATGAAATAAAGCCGGAGAAACGAGTTCCCCAGGGACCGCCCCTTGGTCCGGTAGCTTTCCAGGCGATACTCCTTGTACCGTTCCTCGATGCGTAACTCGATTTCGGTGGTTTTCTCGAACGTGTCATCCACCAGGTAAAAGGTTTCATCTTTTTTTTCGCTGCGGATGTCGACGTTCACTTCCTCTGTCCGGGCATTGGCCGCGATGATCTCCGCGGCCCTGAGAGACTCGATGTGACCGGCCATCACCCGCACGGGCGTGGTCTGGAAATAATAATCGCTGATCCCCAACTGACCGAAGAACCACTCGATTTCCTTCTGAACGCGTTCCCTTGTAAAGTTGCCTCTTTTCAGAAGGAGGCTTTCCACTTTCCTGATGCTCTCCTCCTCGAGGCCGTTCCTGCGAGCCAGACTTTTATAATCCATTTTCTTTCCCCCTGAACCCGAAAAAATAAGGATTATCCGGCATTTCATTGAATGCACGGATAAAATTGCCCCCCCTTCCCGCGATTTTCAACGATTATAAAACTTTTATCGAAGGGATTACCCATCCGGTATGAATGGCGATAGAAGATCACCGGAAACGGTGAAAAGAGAGATGAGTGTCTGCAGGGCGGCATGGGAATGATCAGTGTCCGCTTACAATTTCCTTAACGCGCATCAACCGGGTCAGATTCGATCGCTCCAGCTCGTTCATCCGCATGACGATATCGTGGATCGTTTCCTCCAGGGTGGGAATCAGGACGTACTCCAGGGCGTTGACGCGTCTCCTGGTGGATTCGATCTCTCCGGCAAGGAGCTCCAGCCCCCTCCGCTTGGCCGCCAGCTCGAGGAGCTTGGGCAGGACCTTTTTGTAAAGATCCATGGCCAGATCCAGATCCGCGCTGGTGGTCGCGTAACCGTATTGCCCCCCCGTCACCTCCCCCTCGATCGTCATGGTGGGAACGGAAACACTCATGATGTTCTCCCAACTGACTTCGAGGGAAATGTGTCTTTCCGGAGAAAACATCAGGGCCTCATGGAGGTCGATAGGGGTCATCATGGCCCGGGCGAACAGGAAATGATGGTGCGCCTTCAAGAGCATCTCCTCCACTTCCTGATGCAGGGATTTATATCCCCTGATCATGCGGAGAAAGCGACGCATGAGCTCATCGAGCTTGTCTTTGAGGAGCTTGTGCCCCCGAATGGCAACGGCCTGCCTCTTCTTGAGGTTCATCAGCTCCATGCGTGTGGCGCTAACCTGCAGCTTCACGGATCAGTTTCCTTCCTTTGATCATTCGTTCCCGTCGTCCCCGATCTTGTCCGCGCCCGGTTTCCCGGGGAGGTACCTGTCGATCAATTCATCCTTGATCCGTTTCAATTCCGCCCTGGGCAGTTCGGTCAGGAGTTCCCATCCGATGGCAAGGGTTTTTTCAATGGGACGATCCTCGTATTCTCCCTGGCGGACGAATTCATCCTCGAACCGATCGGCAAACTTGAGGAATTGACGATCCACCCGGGAAAGGGCCGCTTCCCCGAGGATGGTGGCCAGTTCCTGGGCTTCCTTGCCCCTGGCGTAAGCCGCGAAGATCTGGTTGGCCCAGTTCGGATGATCCTCGCGGGTTCGGTCCGGACCGATTCCCTTGTCCCGGAGGCGCGAAAGGGAGGGAAGGACGTCGATGGGGGGATAGATTCCCTTGCGATGAAGGGAACGACTGACGATGATCTGACCCTCGGTGATGTATCCGGTAAGATCCGGGATGGGGTGCGTTTTATCGTCCTCCGGCATGGTCAGAATCGGGATCTGCGTGATGGATCCCTTTCTGTTCCGGATGCGTCCGGCCCGTTCGTAAATGGTGGAAAGGTCGGTATAGAGATAACCGGGATACCCCCTTCTTCCGGGGATCTCCTTGCGGGCCGCGGATATTTCCCGGAGGGCCTCGCAGTAGTTGGTCAGGTCGGTGAGAATAACCAGGACGTGCATATCCAGATCGAAGGCCAGGTATTCGGCCGCGGTGAGGGCGAGTCTCGGTGTGGCGATCCTCTCGATGGCGGGATCGTTTGCCAGGTTGATGAAAAGGACGGCTCGCTCGATGGCGCCTGTTTCGCGGAAGTCGTTGATAAAGAAGTGGGACTCCTCAAAGGTGATCCCCATGGCCCCGAAAACCACGGCGAATTTCTCGTCGCTTCCCAGCACGCGGGCCTGCCGGGCGATTTGAGCGGCGATCCTCGAATGGGGAAGACCGGATCCGGAGAAGATCGGGAGCTTCTGCCCCCGCACCAGGGTGTTCAATCCGTCAATGGCGGAAAACCCGGTTTGAATGAATTCCGAGGGATAGTCGCGGGCATAGGGATTGATGGGGCTGCCGTTGATATCGAGCGTCTTTTCCGGGATGATGGGGGGGCCGTCGTCCAGGGGTTGTCCCAGCCCGTCGAAGACCCGACCCAGGAGGTCCGGAGACACCCCCAGCTCGATACTTCGCCCGAGGAACCGGACCGAGGAGCCCTCCACACTGACCCCGCTGGTGCCGCCGAAGCTCTGAACCAGGGCCTTGTCCTCGTTGACCTCGAGAACCCGTCCCAGCTGGATCTCGCCCGATGGCAGCTCGATCTCGGCCAACTCCTCGTACTTGATCCCCTCCACGTTTTCCACCAGGATCAGGGGACCTACCACCTCGGATATGGAAAGGTATCTTTTCAGGGTCACAGCTTGTCGACCTCCTCTTTGACTCTCCCGGCGAGAGCGTCAAGTTCGTCAAGATTTTCTTCCAGGGTATATTTCGCCCTGGCGATCTCCTCCCGAAGGGGAAAATCCACCAGTTTCTCGAGGGCAACCCCCCTCTCGAGGGCGGACATGAACACATCATGAGAGTCCATGATGAGGGAGAGGAGTTTCTGTTGTTTCCGGAAGGAGGAATAGGTGTCGATTTCATCGAAGGCGATCTGGTGGAGAAAGTCTTCCCGTATGGATTTGGCGCTTTCGAGAAGGAGCTGATCGTGGGGTGAGAGGGTGTCCCGTCCCACCAGTCGAACGATCTCCTCCAATTCGGCCTCCTTTTCGAGAAGCTGCATGGCCCGGCTCCGGAGACCCAGCCAATCCATGCCGGTCTCAGTTTCAAAGTATTTTTTCAGGGCGTCCAGGTAAAGGGAATAGCTGATCAACCAGTTGATGGCCGGGAAATGCCTCCGGTAAGCCAGTTTGCTGTCGAGCCCCCAGTAGACCTTGACCACCTTGAGGGTGGCCTGGACAACGGGATCGGAGAGGTCGCCCCCCGGGGGCGAAACGGCCCCGATCACGGTCAGGGTTCCTTCCCTTTCCTCTTTTCCCAGGCAGGACACGCGACCGGCCCTTTCGTAGAATTCCGCCGTCTTGGTGGGGAGATAGGCGGGATACCCCTCCTCACCCGGCATCTCCTCGAGCCGCCCGGAGATCTCCCTCAACGCCTCCGCCCACCTGGATGTGGAATCGGCCATGACCGCCACACTGTATCCCATATCGCGAAAATACTCGGCAATGGTGATCCCGGTATAAATCGAGGCCTCCCTCGCGGCCACGGGCATGTTGGAGGTATTGGCCACCAGGACGGTCCTCTTCATGAGGGGCTCGCCGCTCTTGGGATCCTTGAGTTCGGGGAACTCCAGGAGCACGTCGGTCATTTCATTCCCGCGCTCCCCGCAACCGATGTACACAATGATTTCCGCATCCGCCCACTTGGCCAGCTGGTGTTGAACCACGGTTTTCCCGCTCCCGAAGGGACCTGGAATGCTGGCGGTCCCCCCCTTGGCAACGGGGAAGAAGGTATCGATCACACGTTGCCCGGTGGAGAGGAGTTTATTGGGGGCCATGCGTTTTT
>Ga0272442_10000405_pt1 | contig 70454 bp, 128 predicted proteins | sample SSMForm2O_FD_200262 | JGI IMG/M metagenome (GOLD analysis project Ga0272442, IMG submission 200262) | Marine sediment archaeal communities from Little Sippewissett salt marsh, Falmouth, MA, United States - SSM-Form-2O | ecosystem: Environmental > Aquatic > Marine > Wetlands > Sediment ...
GGAATTGTTTAAATGACACATATTAATTTAATTAAAGGTAGGAGTATTTACTAAATGAAATTCTCTTATCTTTTATCTTTTTTATCTTTATTTTTAATAGTTTTTACTGGTTCTATTTCCGCAGAGTATGATGAAATAGGTCCTTATATTCAAGGAAAATGTGCAGAACTTCCACAAGTATCTGATGCAAATTCTTGTAATATAACAGCTATAAAGTTCCCAATAAATTCTTCCTATGCAGTAAGAAATGTTGAAATGCAAAAAGTTGGTCAGTCTTTTAATTATACTTTTTGTGGTACTAACACTTTAGGAACATATATAGTAGAGGGAATTTGTGATGATGTTCCTTGGGTTTATGATTTTGAGGTTACTACTAATGGATTAGATATTAGTAGTAAACTTCCAATTTTTTTATTAGTAGCTTCATTAATTTTATTTATTATTGGTGTTGCAATCTCTAGTCCAGCAATGGGATTTTTTGGAGGAGTTTTAGCAATTATGGGGGGAATGTATCTTATGATTTATGGTTTTGGTAATATTGCAGATTTATATACACAATCATTTGCATTAGTAGTATTAGCATTTGGATTTATAACTTCGATATTAGCAGGATTTAGTTGGATGGAGGATGATTAATTTTAAATAAAGTTGAAAGGAGGTTAGAAAGATGGAAGGAAAAAACGAAGAATTTGGATCTGAATTTGATGAATTTGAAACTGATGAAGAAATTAATACTCCGATCGAAGATGAAGAGGATTATGATTTTGGTGGATCAGAACCATCTCCGTTAGGAGGAATTTATGGTTTATTTAAAGATACACTAAATATGCCTGATTCTAAAAAGGTAAGTAATCTTAATCCTGAAGAATTAGGAAGATGGAATTTAAGTGTGAGAGATTGTGAAAGGATAGCTTTAATCGCAAATACTTTTCATCATCCAGGGGTTGCAAAGTTTTTTCAAGGTCAATCTAAAATAGTTACTGATACAGCTATGTCTAAAAAAGGATGGTTTACAGAATTATTTGTTACATCAAAGAGGTATGCCTCTAGAGATTCTTCTTCTAGTGTATTAGGCCTTCCACAAGCTCAACAAAAGGATAACAAATGGAAAATATTTTCAGGAGGAGGAAGTCAAAAGACGAATCTACCAGTAGAGGATTGAAGAAACCAGAAATTGTTAATTTGACTAAAAAGTTTCTTGAGGAAATGAAAGAATATAGTCAGATTCAAAAGATAAATATGGTTTATTCTAATATAGTTGGAAAGAAACCGGATTTAAAATTGGATACAAATAAGAAGTTGAATAGAATCCTTTTTGAACAAAGATTTGGAAAACAGATAAAACATACAGAAGATTTTCTTAAAAATAAGAAAAAGTATAAATTTCCTTCAAAATGGATAAGACGTATGAAAGAAGGGAATAAAAAAGGAAGACAAATTTTGGTTTGGTATCTTAATTCAAAAGGGATTATAGAACTCCCCAAACTACATCCGATTTATTCTTCTGATATGATTATTATTAGGAATAAACCTCATCAGGTAGATCCTAGAGCTTTTTGGAGACTTGATAAATATCAATGTTTGCTTATAAAAGAAATAGATAGGAGGCCTGTAAGTAATTTAGATTATGATGAAATTAAGAAACGTGGAGATTCTACGGATTCTGATGAATTTATAATTAAAGCTGCAATGCAGGCAGTTGTTGGAGGTCCTAAAACAAAACAAGTTGATAAGAAGGTAATTATAATAATTGCTGTACTTATATTAGGAGCTATTGTTTATTTTATGTCAAAATAAAATGGGAGAGAGTATATTAATTATAAAGAGGAAAGGTTCTAAAATAAACATAAAGGTCACTAAGAAGATGCGTAATGGATATGCTCCAAGTGATTTTACAAGAATTATAAATCTTGATAATTATAAAGATCTTGCTTTATTTTTACATGATCTTAATGATTTATGTGGGGCTCCAGTTGATAAGGCCGTTAAACAATATAAACTTGAACAGGATAATGGATGGCCATTTTAAATTTTGAATGTCCCTATAAAAGGGACATTCTCTTTTTTTATTTTACACGTAGAAATACCAACATTTAAATAACCTAGGTTATTATTTTTAATTATATGAAATTTAAAGATATAGCAAGAATTGGAATAAACAAGGCAAATAATCAGTATTCTTTTAATCTTAGGGCTAAACAATTAAAAAAATTAGGGTTAACTCCTGAGATATTATTAGATGCAAAAATTATTAAACCTAAGTCAAAACCAATAGAGTTTAAAAAGGAGGTTAAGATAGTTTATGGAAGAAATAAAAAATAGGATGCAAAAAAGATTGAATCTTTTAGAAAATATAAAGAAACCTAAATTAACCGCTATGCAGTTACATACTAGTAAAAATCATCTTTTGCAAAGAGTTAAAAGAAAAGAAGAGGCTAATTATAATAAAAAAATATTAGCTCAGAAAAAAAGTTTAAGAAGAGATCTTTCTTTAATAGATATCTATGAAAATAAATTTAGATTAGAATTAAAGAAAAGAGAGTCTAGATTGGCAAATTATGATCCTTCTTTAGGTTTACCCCCACCAACATTTTTGCCCATAGATCAAGTTGTAATAAAACCGAGAGTTTCAATACAATCTATGCCAAATTTAATTAAGACTAGATTAGCTAATAAATCAAGATTAAGGAGGATAAGATAATGGAAAATCAACAAGTAATTCAACAGCAAAGGACAGCTATCGAGCAAGCTAAAAAGCAAGCTCAAGCTATCAAAGCTCGTGAAACTTATACTAAACGTCAACTTCTTCAGCAAGGGCTAGCACAAAGAGCGCAACGTAAAGCTTTACAGGAAAGAAAACAAAAGGTTTCTAGACAGCAGATTCAACAAATAAAAGCTCAAGAAAAAGCTTTTGAAACATCTGTTGCACAGCAAGCTCCTGAATTAGCAAAGACTCCTTATTTAGAGTCTGCATATAAAGAGGCTCAAAAGACTTTTCAATCTAAAGTAGATACTCTTAAACAAAATATTTCTAAGTATCAAGAGAGGTTAGCAAGAGCGAAGAGAGAAGATGATAGAGAAGATGAAAGAGAATATCAAGATAAGATTGAAGAAATGTCAGAGGAGTTAGGTGTTTACTCTAGTGCCCTTAAAAAACCAAAGACAGAAGCAGTTAAAGGTTATTATTCTGGATATACTAAATCTCTAGCAGATTATAAACGAGACGTTAGAGAGGCAAAAAACAGAGCTAGTATAGAGAAAAAAGAGTTCGCACAAGCTCAAGGATTTGAAAGTTTTAGACAATATGAAAAAGCGTTTGAAGCACAAAAATTACAAGGGGTTACTAGTTCAGCTTTAGTTCAGGCACCGGGAACTTATGACCCTAGAACTGGAACTTATATATCTCCTGAAGGGCAGGGGATGAGTATACGTAAAGAAGATATTCCAAAAGGAACAAAGATAGTTGGAGTTTCTGAAGCACAGTTAGGAGTTTTTGAATCAAAGATACAAACACCTACAGAAGTATTTCAACAAGCTTTATCTGGAAAACCGATTTATGAAACTCCTGAACAAGCAAAATTTTACAAAAAGATTACTAAACCTTACCAACAAGAAATTAAGAGATATGAAGGGATGGGATATACTCCGATCCAATCTCAAAGATTGGCTCAAGCAAGCTTAGAACAAGGAGGGGTTACATTTACTCAAGAAGCTGCAAAAGAGATTATTAAACCTACTTTAAAAGTTCCAGAAATAAGTAAAGTTGTTGGGCCTAAGTTTGGAACAGTTAGTGAAACTTTAGTAACTCCCTCATTACCAGATATTAAAACGCAACCTTACATAAAAACGGAAGTTACAGGCATTGCAGGAAAAGATATTTATGGTAGGGATGTTTCTACATATGAATATACTTATGTTGATCCTACAGGATTAGGACCTCAAAAAGAAAGAAAAGCAACACCTGAGGAGATAGATTTTGCTCAACAAAAAGTTTGGTCTCCAAGTGAAGAGAATCAAGGATATAAAGAAACGCAAGTTTATCAAGATGTTAGTTCAAAAACTAAACAAGTTTTAGCAAAACCTTTCATTATGACTCCTGAAGAAGAAAAAGCTTTTGTTGAAAGTGCTAGAGAATATGGTTCAGTAGTTGGTTTTGGAGCTGGAGTTGTTACAGGATTAGTTCCTAGTACATATGGAGAATTAGCTAAAGATGTTGCTATTTATGGAGTTAGTGCTGGAGCTGGTGCAGCAGTAGGAGCTGCTGAAAAAGGAGCTCTTTGGACTGCAGGAAGATTAACAACTAAAGCGGCTACAGGAGTATCTACTAAAGCAGTTAGTTTAACTGGAAAAGCATTTAAAGCTGGAGAATTTGTAGTTGGAACTGCAGTTGGGGTACCTTATATAACAAGTACAACTAAACAAATTTATGAAGCTAAACCTGAAGATAGAGGAAAACTTATTGGTGAAGCAGGAAAAGAATTATTCTTATTTGGTAAAGGATATAAAAAAGGAAGGGGAGCTTTTGAAGAAGGACCAAAGTTTGATGTTAAGAAAGAACTTAAAAAACTTGAAGAATCTAAACCTGAAGTTACATTAGGAGTTGAAAAAGAGGGGGTTGTAGAATTAGTAACTATCAGAAAAACTCCAATATTAAAATCAGAAATAACTTCTACTTTTAAAATGTTAGAAACTGGGCAGATTATAAGTGGTAAAGCTAGGCAGAAAGTTATTGATATTAAAACAGGTAAGGAAGTTACTATACCCGAAGAGTTTACATTTTTTGGTAAAGGAGAACCAGCTAAAGGATTTAAAGTTAAAGAAACTGGTTTTGAAAAAATTAGTATTGAAAAAATTGATCCACTTAAATTAGAAATTTCTAGAAAGGCTTTAAAATCAAAAGTAAGAGAACCAATTAAAATAGAAGAACGTGGAGAAGCTTATACAGGAAAGGTAAAGATCTTAACTCCAAAGTTAAAGAAATATGTAGCCCCTTTTGCTGGGTTTGCAAAAGGCGTAACTACTGGTGAAGGAAAATTCATTAAATTTTTCTCAGGAGAAATTTCAAAAGGAAGGTATTATAAAAAACTTTCTGGAGAAAAAGGAAAAATTATTGATTTAAAACCTACAGAAAGTTTAGAGTATCCAATTTATGATCCTATTCTTAAAACAAAATTTGAACTAAAGGGATTTGGATTGATAAAAGAAATTCCAAAAAAAATGAAAATAAAGGAAGTTAAAAAAAAGAAGATTAAGAAAAGTGAAGAAATTTTTATAGATTTAAAAGCTGAAAAGAAGTTTACACCAAAGGAAATTGAAATTGAGAGAAGGAGATTACTAATGAAAAAAGTTGAATATAATGTTTTAACATTAGAAGAACAAAAAGGAATTGCAGGAATTGCAGGGGCAAAGGTTGAAGCAAAAGTTTTAAGTTTAGCTAAACCAATTACAGAAATTAAACCAATAGTAACAACAGGATTAATAACAAAAGAAGTTAAACCTTCAGTGAGTATAAAAGAGATTGCACCAAAAGTAAGTATAAAAAGAATTGAATCATCTATTAAGATTAAAGAAAAGGAAGTTCTTCCATTATTAGAAGAACCAATAACTAAACCTTCTTTAGTAACAATTTCAGAAAAAGATAAAGAAGTTTCATTTGATAAACTTGTAATAAGTAAAGAACAAATTACTAAACCACAATTAAAAGAGAAAGAACAAATAAAGTTTGTTGAAATTCAAAAAGCTAAGCAAATTATAATTCCTGAATCAAAGAGAGCACAAGTTCCAATTGTTAGTCAAATTTCAGCACAATCTTTTAGACCTATACAAAAACAAAGAACAGGATTAATTACTAAAGCAGTTAAAGGAACTGAAGTTAAACCAGAAATTATTATTGAAAGAATTATTAAACCTAAAATAACTCCTAGATTTAGGATTAAAGGAGGAATGTTTCCTAAAAGAAAAATTAAAATGAAAGAGGAAGTTCCTAAACAAGGATATACTTATGAAGTTAAAAGAAGAGGTAAATGGCAAAGAGCAGATATTCCTTATGCATTTGCAACTAAAGTTGGTGCAGAAGCAATAGCACAAAAAAGAGTATTAAAGGAAGCAGCCGCATCATATAGGGTAGTAAAAGCTAAAAAAAGTAAAAAGATTGTTAAGTCTGGAGTAAAGAAAACTCCTTATGATATATTATTTAGAAAAGGAAAAGAGGGTGCAATGGTTCAGAAGAAGAAATTCAGGATTTTAACTCCTGGAGAAAAGAAAGAAATATCTTATGTAGGGGCTATAGCTAAAATGTCTAAATCAAAAAGCCCTACTATTTCAAAGGTGAAGAAAAAAACTAAAAAGAAGAAAGGAGGTAAGAAGTAATATGGGTAAAAAAGAAAGAGGAAAAAGAGATGGAACAGGTCCATTTAAAGGTTCTTTACAAGAAGTTAAATTTGGTCTTGGAAAAAGAATGAAAGCTGGAGAAGAATGTCCAATCGGTAAGAAGTCATTTAAATTAAAAAGGAGGTAAGCATAATGGCAAAGAAAAAGACAAAAAGAAAAGCTGCACGAAAGAAAAAAAAGTAATTGTAAATTTTGTGTTGCAGTAAACTGTAACACTTTATAGTCATTAGTATCATAAAATGGAAGGAGGTAAAAAAATGGAAAAGAAGAAAGAAAGAAAAAATCCATGGTTAGACCATCTTAAAGAGACAAAGAAAGAAAATCCGAATAAGTCTTTTAAAGAATGTATGGTTTTAGCTAAGAAAACTTATAAAAAGTAAAAAGGAGGTAGTAATAATGGTTCAGAATAAAAGATGGATTCAACAAGCAAATTTAAAGAGAGGAACTTTAAGTAGACAGTTAGGGATACCTGAAGAAAAAAATATACCTAAAACTTTATTGAGAGAAATAATAAAAGCAAGACCTGGTGATGTTATAGATAATCCCACAAAGAAAGGAAGACCTTATTTAAGAGTTACTCGATTAATGGAAAGAAGAAGTATCCTTGCTTTAAATCTTAAAGCAATTGCTGAATCCAAAAAGAAAAAGAAACGTTAAGAATGTTACCAACATTTAAATAACTTAGTAGTTTCTTATTACTAGTAAATATGAAATTAAAAGATATTTTTTGTCCAACAATAAATAGTAGGACAAAACAAGAAGGTGGAACTTGGAGGAAAAAGGAACTTAAGAAGTTCGGATTAACTCCAGAAGAATTAATGGAATTAACTATCCTAAAACCAAAAATAAAATTTTATAAGAAGAAAAATGAAAAAAAATAATCATACTCAAGTTTATTATAAGAAACCCTTCCGTCTTTCTAGCCTTGAGATTGGGCTCTTTATGAGCCCTTATATTTCTATAATTATGAAAGGGGGTATACTTGAATAATGAATAATAAAGGACAAATGGGTTTTGGTTTTATAATGGGTATTGTTATGTTAGTTGTAGCTGTTATATTGATAACTAGTTTTTGGCCAACAGTTCAAGACCAATTTGATGGTTTAAGAGATCAATCTCAATTGAATTGTAAATCAACAACAGATATTTGTGGAGGTATTGGTTCAAATACAACATGTTATAACGAATCAAAAGGAAATAGTCATACAACAACTTGTGCTATGTTGAGTATTGGCCCCCCTTTAATATTAATAATGTTAATACTTGGGACTATTGCATTAATAATGGGTAAAGGAAGTCAGCCACAATTACAACAATCATATCCAGGTTATTAAATTCATTCCTTTTAAAATGGAATTGAATTTAAACTTAAGAGTAGAAAGGTTATTCATATTTAGGAGTATACCATGAAAAATAAACCAGATTCAGCAAAGGGACTTAAAGAATATATAGCAAATAGATATATTTCTCAGTGGAAGGAAATTGCAGATTTAGGTTGTGGACAGGGTTTTTTATCTGATTTGTTAAAAGATAAAAACCAAGTTTTTTCTTATGACCTTGAGAAAAATTATGATTCTTGCATACTTAAAGATTTAAATAAAGATTTTGAATTAGAGAAAGAATTTGATATTATTTTCGCTATAGAATTAATTGAACATTTAGAGAATCCAAGACATTTTATAAGAGAGTGTAAAAAATATTTGAAGAAAAATGGTAAGATTATTATTACAACTCCAATAGTTGATGATTTTAAACAAAGGTTATATTATTTAATAAAAGGAGATATTTATGGATTTAGAGATTTAGATTATGAAATTAGTGGTCACATTACTCCTATGACTAAAAAGAATTTTAAGAATATTGCTAGAGAATTAAATTTAAATATTAAAATGAGTAGTTATAAAGAAAATCTAATTGTAGAATTATTAAAATGAAAAATAAAATAATAATGCTAATTATGTGTATGTTTTTATTAGTTGGAACTATAAGTGCGGCAGATTTTGATAATTTTAAATTTAATGAAGATAAAACATTTGAGGGGAAGTCTATTTATGGAAATGAATTATTAGAAGAATATAATCCAATTAAAATTAAAAATAGGTTTGGATTAGGTAAAATTTTATTTGAAGGATATTTATCAGAACATACTGCTTATTGTGGGGAAGATTGTTATTCAACAATTGAAATAAATTTAAATGAACCTGGAGTTTTAGTAGAAGATATTAAATTTAAAATACTACAAGAAGATGATTCTTGGATGGAACAATCTATTAGAAGCTATCAACTTTATATTATTGATGATGAAAATAAGATTCCTTATAATATTGGGGAAGAAGTTGAAGAAGGAATATATACTTTAAAATTAGAAGGTCAGAAGAAACCTTCAAGCACAGTAGACTGGATTATTGAAACTAATGGAGAATGGTTAGATGATTGGGCAGAGTGGACATCAAATTTAAACGAAGGATTAATATCTTATTATAAATTTGATGAGGAAGCAGGTGCAAGTGGTATAATTATAGATTCATTAGGGAGATATAATGGAACAAATGATGGTGCAGATAATATCACAGGAAAAATAAAATATGCTTATGATTTTGTTCCTTCTAATACAGATGGAATTGATTTTACTGCTAATCCAATAAAATCTTCTGGGGGGAATATTAGTTTTGGTTTTTGGATTTATGTTAATAATTCAGACACATTATCTTTTTTAAATTTTGGAGACCATTCTGACGATAACCATACTGCAATAGGATTAAAGTCTATTGGATCCCAAATATATGCTTATTCTTATGATAAGTCAAATAATTTTGTTTATGATTTTCCAACTTCAGTTTCTCTTAATACATGGACTTTCCTTGTTTTTACTTATACAAATAATGGAACAGGAACTAATGTAAGTATATGGAAAAATGGTGTTTATGCCACTAGTGATTTTCTTGAAGATATTATGGGGGATATGACTTCAGATTTTACTTTAGGTAGAAATTTAGATGATGATCAATGGTTTGATGGAATTATTGATGAATTTTTTATATATAATATTTCTTTAGATTCTTCTAAGATTAGTGATTTATATAATTCAAATAGTGGAATTACTTATTTACAAAAAGAAGTTACAGTTGACCTCCACTCTCCAGCAGATAGTTCTACTTCAACTTCAAATTTAGTAACATTTAATTGTTCAGCAGAAGTAACTGGAGGAGAAACATTAACAAATATGAGTTTGTGGACAAATGAAAGTGGGGGTTGGAGTCAAAAGAATATTACTAATTTAATAAAAAATAGTACAACAAGGGTTAATCTAGAAGCTTATTATGCTTTAGAGGAAGAAAGTAGTCCGATAATTGACCGAGAAGGGGGAAATGATGCTACTAATTATGGAGCGAGTAGAACTGATGGAAAAATAGATTATGGGTATTATTTTGGTGGAGATGATTATATGAATACTACATTAGCTTTTCCATCAGACACTTGGAGCGTTGGATTTTGGATTTATCAAACTTCTCAAAGGGATTATGATGCAATATTATCAGTTAATAATTTAGATTTATGGATTGGTGTTGGATCCGGAGGGGATATGAGAGTCCATACTGGAATCTCTAATTATATAGATTGGAGTTCTGTACTTTCAACAGGTTCTTGGCACTATGTGGTAGTATCTTGGAATGGAAGTTCTGATTTAAATTTGTATGTTGATAATGTTCAAAAAGAGCCAGCTTTAACCACTGGAACTATGCAAGATACTATTGGGGGGAATATTTTACAAATTGGTAAAAGGAATGATGCAGGTTTTCCGAATTACCTTATTGGAAAATTAGATGAAATTTCAATTTATGATAAAGTTCTTAATGTAACTGAAAGAACTAATAATTTTAATTCTGGAATTGGTGTTACATATCCATTATATTCAAAAACACAAACATGGAATAGGACAATAACAGATACAACTTTATGGACTTGCCAAGCATGTAATTCAGATGGAAATTGTAGTTTTGCAAAAGAAAATAGAACATTAGGTCTTGATGCAGAAACACCAATAGTTACAATAAGTTCTCCAATAGGAGGATATGATTATGGTTTAAATGGAGAATCTATAGATTTAAATTGGACTGTTACAGATTCTAATTTAGGTTCATGTTGGTATAATTATAATGGAACTAATTATACAGTTACATGTGGTGATAATCACACAACCTTTAATTTAGAAGAAGGAAATTATAATTTAACATTTTATTCTAATGATACTTTAGGAAATTTAAATGTTACAGAAGTAGGATGGTCTTATAATATATTTGGAAATTCAGAATCATATAACATATCAACATATGAAACAGCATCAGAATATTTTATAATTAATGTTACAGCTAATTCTAGTTTAACTGCTGCAAGTTTAATTTATAATGGAGTTTCACATTCATCTACAAAATTAGGAAATGTATTTACAACTTCTGCTTTTGATATTCCAGCATCAGAAGGTAATAAAACTTTTTATTGGAAATTTATATATGGAGGGAGTTATATAAATTCAACATTACAGAATCAAACTGTTAATCCAACTTTATTTGGATTATGTAATGCAACATTAACAAGTCCATATATTAACTTTACATTTAAAGATGAAGGTTCTTCTGCAAATATTAATGCTTCAATAGATTCTTCTACCTGGGAATATTGGTTGGGAAGTGGTACAATAACAAAAGAATTATTATTTAGTAATAATTCTGTAAATGATTATTATACATTTTGTTTATTAGATGGAAATAAAACATTACACAATACACGTTCATTACAATTTTCATCAGAAGGATATCCTCAAAGAAAGTATGATGCCTCAAGTGATTTAACTAATACAACAACTTCAAAAGTATTATATCTTCTTTCAAGTGCAGATGGAATTTATTCATTAATACAAGTTGTAGATCAAGATGGAAATGCTGTATCGGGAGCAGAAGTAACTGCAGAGAGACAATTTGAGGGAATATGGACAGTAGTTGGTCAAGAAACTACTGATGATGCAGGTACTATTACCTTTTGGGTTAATCCAGATTATGATCATAGGTTTACTTTTGTAAAAGATGGATGTACTGGGACAACAACCACTATTAGACCAACTCAAACACAATATACCCAACAACTCCAATGTGGGGTTAGCGATGAAATTTATGTTTCTCAGATAGAAGGTTTAAAATATTCAAGGGGACCTGCAGAAGGAATTATTCAGGAAGGAATAAAGAATTTTACATACTATTTATATTCTTCTAAAGATAATATAATTAATGCTTCATTTAGAGTAGTTAATTCTTCTAATGAAGTAGTTTTAAATTCTACAGATTCTTCTTGTACCTCAAGTGGATGTATTCTTTATTTTTTATATAATGTAACTAATGGGGCAGATTTAAAAGGAAAATATTATGTAGATATTGGGAATGGATCATTTCTTTTAGAAGGAGATGCTCATTGGAAAGAGATTGATATTCCAACTTCTGGAAAAGCAGGAATACGTACTTTTTTTAGTGATATAAGATTTTTATTTAATGAATGGGGGGATGAAGATCATGCTGCAGATTTTAATAGATTAGTTGTAGTATTTTTTATAATGTGTTTGGGAATTTCTGCATTGAATTATAATTTTAATATAGATACTCAAAATCCAGGAGCATTTTTATTAATTATGACTGGTTTTATCTTTTTTGGTAGTTTAATAGGAGGAACTACCAGTCAAGGATTATTTTATTTTAATAATCTTATAACAAGTGATACTTTAAGTGATAGTGTTAAAATTGTAGTTAATAATTATCTTTTAGCTTTTATTTGTGGTTTAATAACTATTTCATATTATATAAATGTTAATAGGAGGGCACAACAATGAAATTAAGTAATATGATAATGATAATGTTAGTAATTCAGGGAGTTATTATGATGTATGATCAAATTTTTGATAGTGGAGATTATGATTTAACTAGTTACGAATCTAATGATACAGTAGTTTGGGAGTTCGTGACTAATCCAAGTTCTTGGAGTTTAACAGGTTTGCTTACTATTTTTGCGGGGTTAACGGCAGTAGGAGGACTTATTGGGGTTGGAGTTTATCTTACTACTAAAAGTGACACTGCATTATTTTTTCCAGTATTCACCCTTCTTTTAGGTATTGGGGCAATTCCAGTAGCATCTTTATATTCAGTAATAACTCGTAATCCAGAAGCATTTGGTTGTGTTGTTGGAGAAGTTTGTCCCTTATCCATCTATACATGGATTTTTACAGGGGGTATTTTATCTATATTTTATGTATTGGCTTGTTTAGAATGGTGGTCAGGGAGGAGTGTAGGATGATAGACTTATGGACTTTATTAGTTGTAGATTTATGTCAAGGATTTTGGACAGCGGTTTTCTTAATAGTATTTATAATGTGGATTATATTTGTAATTGGGAAAGTATCTCAAGTTACTTCATTAAACTTCTTATCAATTTTTATTTTAGCTATGGCTTTAGGTTATGGTTTTTCTTTAATATCTATTAGTTTAACAATATTAATTATCATTTTACATTTGTTTGCAATACCAAGAATGATAAATAGTTAATAGAAAATAAGAACAAACATTTAAATAACTTAAAGAGTTTATTTATTTGTCAAAAATGAAATAAAATTAAGATGGCACAAACAACTGAAGAAAAGACTGAAGAATTGAAAGAACGAACAAAAAAATTAGTGGAAAGAAGGAAGATAAGTGAAGCTCTTCAAAAAGCTAAAAAAGAATATAAGAGTGAAAAGTATGATGTTACAAAAACTACAAGAGCAAAGGATGTTGCGATTTCAAAGGTAGCAAGAAAAGCAATAAGTTTGGCAGCTCCAAAAGGAGGATTAGTTAAAGCACTTACTAAATCTGCAGAAGAAGGAAGAGGTAGAGGAAGACCTTCAGGAACATATAAGGCAAGAGTATTACCTAGTGGTAGAGTTGTAAAAGTACCTACTGCACTTTATAAAAAGATGCTTGCTCAAGAGAAAGCAAATATTAGACTTGCTAGAGTTCAACAACAATTAGCTGCACAAGCACAAGCAGAACAAATTGCTATGCAACAAGATCCAAGATATCAAATGGATTCTGGAGATCAATTTTTAGAAGAACCAGACCAAGTTCATGAGATGAATGTTGAGATGGCCAAACAACAAGCAGAAATGGTTCAATATGCTCCAGAACAAAGGCAGTATGTACAGCAAAGACCAAGTGCAACCAAAAGGTTTGTGGTTGGCTTAAGTCGTTTAGGAAGTAATATTGGTGCATTAGGAACTGCACAAAGACAACCAATGTATGATCAGTATGGAAGACAGGTAATGCCCCAACAAATTAGAAGAGCACCTTCAGCGGGAGAAATTAGACAAGAACCAAGAGTTACAGCAATAAGTAGTAAGGCAAATCTTTTATTAGTTCCTAATAAATTTAATAATCCTAGAAATAGTACTATAAAAAATAATGTTGGAAGGAGGTATAGAAGATGAATACAGCAAAATCAATAGCAGGGGTTATACCTGGAGTTATGAGTTTAGGATTAGTTGGAGAATCTGTAAAGATGTTACCTAAAAAGAAAGAGATTAAGAAAGGTAAAACTAATTCTAAAAAGATAGTTAAAGGAGCAGTTCAAACTATAATAGGAATTCCTTTAATTGGAGCTACAGCCGGAATGATTAATAAACTTTAAAATGGCAAAAGGAGAATCAAAAACTAAAGAAACAGGAATAAGAGTTGTTAAATCAGCTGTAAAGGGAGGAAGGGCTGTAGCAACTATAGTATTTGGGGGTTTAGCAATGGCCTTTGGACCTAAGGAAAGGAAATAATATGGCTAAAGAAAAAATAAAGAGTTTATTTTGGAAAGCAGATACTGGAAAGAAAGTTATTAAGTCTGCAACAAAAGGAACAAAAGTTGTTATTGGAGCTTGTGTAGCTGGATTAGCATTAGGGTTAGGTTTAAGTGCTTTTAATTCAACATCTTCTTAATTATATAATGGAAAATAAAAGAACTAAATGTATGAGGATTACCCGTTGTGTAGGGTATTTTAGACCGATAGATAATATGAATGAAGGGAAACAAGCCGAAGTAGAAGATAGAGTTATGTTTGAAGTTGATAAGAGTTCTTTTAAAAATTAGTTACTAAAAAGTAGTTAGAAAAGTTTAAATACTTTTTTATATTTTTCTATATAAATTTATGTCTAAAATGGAACAAATGAATAATCACAAGAATAAAGCATTTTTTAATCTTAGAGATGTTAGTGTGTGTTCAGATATAAGTTTAAAGGATAGGGTTCGAATATTACTTTTGAGAAAAGCACTAACACAAAATCAATTTGCAGACTTAGTTGGGATTACAAAAGCAACAATGTCAAATATTGTTAATGAAAATTGGATCCCTACAACCCGAATAAAAATAAAGATGGCAGAAGTTTTAGAGTGTGATAGTTTAGTTCTTTTTGGAGCTAAGGATTATTGGAAAGAATGGAGAATTAAAGTAGGATATCCAGAAGAAAGTTAATCCCAAAATTCTCGATTTCTTAATTTTTCTAAAGTTTCTTCATAACTTTCTGAAGATAGTTTATACTTTTGGTGGTTTATTCTATTAATTAAGCCCCAACTTTCCATTTGATGAAGGACCGGGTAATTTAATGTTTTAGGGATTCTACATACACGTTTTAATATTTCAAGAATTTCTTTTGGCTTTAAATAAAAATTATAAGGAAATTTTTCTTTTAATTTAAAATGTATAAACATATAAATGTAAGGAACTTCTTCTTTTGATTTACTCATTTTTTAAAAGGTATGTAATTGTTTGAAGGAGTGGGAGTTATATTTAGGATAGGAATTATCCTATCATTACCAAAATTTCCATGTGCAATATTTTGATAATAAAATTCGCATAAATCTTTTGGATCGTTAATCATCTTTTGATATTGTTTCATTTCAGAATAATAAGTAAATCCTCCTAATAATGCTAAGAAGATAATTATAAATATCATCCAGTCTTGTAATGTAGGTTTTTTGAATAATCTTTGTAGATTTTGTTTATTTAAACCAACAGCGGGTTTTATAACTTGTTTGCAAGTAGGGCAAAATTCATCTTTTTTATTCCAATTTTCTTTTATTCTTTCTATAAATTTCATTTTAATATTCTGCTCCCTTATAGGTAATATTATAATCGATTGTTGAATCAAAAGTTTCTTCCATTTTATTATCTGGAAACCATCCTTTAATTTTTCTTATTATTGGATCTATATGTTCTTTTTCGTGATTATAGATTTTAGATCCTAACCAGATGAATATTGCAGGAACAATTAATATTCCAATGATATCATCAAGATTCATCTTTCCTCCCCTGAAAAACACATCCATTTATTTTAGCATCTTTAATTATTATTGGGACTAATTCTTCATCATTTTTAGCAGCTTTATATTCTTCTAGATTTTTTCCTTGATTAGCATCTTCTACCCATTTAATAACTTCTGGGTTAAGTCTATTTCTAGAAGTAATAACTATCTTTTTAAAATTTGGATCTTTAGGCATGAACTGAAATCCTTTAGAGTATTTTCTATCTTTATATACAATTATCTTATTCTCAATTTCTATTGTGAATACTTCCCTCATTTTTGTAAATACTAACTTTATCATTTTGTGTTTTCTCTTTAAATTTAAAAAAATAAAAAATAAAAAATATGTTTTTATATAAAACCTTCATAATATTTTTCTATGAAGTTTTTTAATAAAACTGCTTGATAGAAAAATAATAAAAGAGCCAATATTTTTAATTCAAATGTTCTAGGAAACATTAACATTAAACATAAAAGTAAAGATGGAAAAAATAATGTGAAAAAGGTCCACACAGATTTCTTTTCTAATGGACTAATTTCTTTTTCTTCTTTAATTAATTTCTTTTTCATCTTATTCTGTACCTGTAACTAAACCGATTTTATCTAGTTTATTTAATTTTAATGCTTCTAATTTTGTAAGATTTAAATCATTTAATCCTTCAATAACAACTTCTTGAGTTACTGTATCTACAATACCCATCCTAGGTTCTTGATAAAAGGCAACATATCTCTCAGAAGGTTCTTTTTCTGATTCTTCTTCAATAACTTTTTTCTTTACTTTTTTAGGTTTAGTTATTTTTTCTTCTTCTTCAAAAGAATCTTCTTCCTCTTCAAAATCATCAATTTCGTTTTCCATGGTAATTACCTCCTTTCATTTTTATTAAAACATTGTTCTTGGATCTAACTCTTCTATAACATCTATATTTTTCTTCTCCTTCATAGATAACCAAATCCTTTTAAATATATTACCTTTTAATTTAACTCTTCTTTTTTCTTCTTCTGGATCTATTCCTAATGCTTCCATGTAAGAAACATATTGTTGATATGTTGTAACAAGATAACTTCCAATTAAAAGCCATCCGCAAGACATATTAAATATAATCAAAAACTTATAAAATAAACCTCCTTCAAAATAAATAGTCATATAAATAACCATAAAGGTTAATCCAATTAATAATAAGAATTGAGATAACATTCCTGCTTCCATCTGTGCTCTCATATCTACTTTAGACATAAATTTTGCTAATGGATCTGGCATACAATAACTATATTTTTCTTTACTCTTTTTTTCTTTCATTGTTAAATATTTTTTTCCATAACCATATAACTCCCTTAAAAAATATACAGATTAAAGCAAGTACTGGAATAATTAATGGGATAAACATAATTATTACAATTATCCAAAGTATTTTTATTAGAAAGTCCATAAAGAATTTTAAATCTTGTTCTGGATGATTGTATCCATATTCTAAAGACCATTTAGTTAATTCTATAGCACTATAACCTATAAGATTTATAAATTCTCCAAGAATATTTCCTATCCTTTTAATATTTAATGAATGTTTATCATTCATATCTTTTAAAGAACCTTCAAATGAATTACTTATAGTATCCTTTATGGATTCATTCCAAATAAGTTTTTCTTCTGTAAAATTATAAATATTCCTATCTTTATCTAATAATTCATCACTATTGTATAAAGATTGTCCAGTAAACATAATAGCTATTATAACTAAAAGAATTAATAAATTAAGAAGTCTCATATTGATCTCCATATAAAGTTATTGAAACAGCCCCATTTGTTAATTGGGTTATTTCATAACGATACCATTTTAAATTTATATTATTTTTTAACAGTTCTTCTTGTATTTGATTGGTTCCTTTTTTAACCATCTTTTCATACCCAGTTAGATTTGAACCAATCATATTTTGAAAACTTGCAATAAAGTCTGTAATAAAATCTCTTGATACAACTTTAGTTATTGTTATTGGTTTCATTTTTCTAATTTTTCTAATTTTTCTTTATATCTTAATATTTTATATTTCTTCTTAATTTTTTCTTTTTTTTTTATTATTTCAAGTTCTTCTTTAGTAAATTCTTTTTTATAGAAAAATCTATAGGTTAAATAGAGCAACCAAAATAATAAACATGGAATAAATATAATTATATTAAGATACATAAAAAGAAAAATAAGATTTTGAAATAAAGAGGGAATATTACAATTTAAAATTATTACAGAGATTTGGGTTAATAAATCAGCTAATGTATCTCCTTGTATTCCAAACCAATATATTATAAAGTAAAATCCAACTATTGTTAATATAAAATATAAAACATCATCTCTCTTAATTTCAAAATTAAATTTCATTTTAATATTCTCCTATCCCATTTATATCAACATCAAATTTTCTAATCTTCTGTGCAGTACCTCCATCACATAAAGGACAGTTAATCCAATCAGAAGGATTATCATCTTCATTAATATAGAATTTTGTATGACAATGTTCACATTGATATTGTTCTAAGATTAATTTAATTGGTTTTTCTAATTTTTTAATCATATGAATCTCCTCCCCCAAATAAATATCCTGAACCATATCCTCCAATAAGCATTAAAGCAATTGAAATTAAGAATGATAATTTAATATTTCCTGTTAGTGTTATTGGAATTAAATATCCTAAAAAACCTCCAACTAATCCGTACCAAAAATTATAATCAATCCCAAGTTCTTCTCCCCCCCATTTTCTAACTAAAGCATTTAAGAAAAAAATACCAACTAGAACTAATCTTGCTTGTGCACATAATCCAAAATCTAAAGATATTCCTTCATTAGCTTCTATAAATCCCTTACAACTCATTAAATTATACATTTCCATTTTTATCCCTTCCGATTATATTTTATAATTATTAGACTATTTAAATCTTTCTCTACACTAAATAGTAGTAACAAAATTTAATTTAAGGAATTATTTTAGAGAATTTTAAAAGAAAAAAGAGATTATTAGCTATGACAATTCCATACCAAATTGATAAAACATATAGACTAATTGAGAATGAATTATTTATATGAAATAAATTTAAACTCCATCTTAATAATAAAAGAGCTATGATAAAGGTAAAGAAGGAAAATAATCCATATAATAAGGTTCCAAGTAATAATCCTTGTTGTTTAAAGAATTCTTTTGCTAGGGGATTTTTTTCTATACTTAATGGATCTACATCTGGATAATTTTTCTCAACAGCTTTTATATTTATAACTGTTATAATTTTATCCATTGCTATTAAAGCGATTATGAAAAGAATTACGTACGTCCAATTTATTTCTATCATTTAAAAATACTTCTTAAAACCTTGTATAAAGTCTGTATTTTTAATTAGTTCAAACAATAATTTAAAACCTTCCCAATAAAATTCAAAAGGATTTTTATTAAGATATAATGGAATTGCAATTATAATCATTAAGATTATTAATCTTATTGCCCATTTTATTGTTTTAAATATTAGTCCTAATACCATTTTTTTTATTATATCTTCAAAAGGATAACCTACATACATAAGATTCTTATTACGGGAGGCACTCTTTTTCAGGACATTACTCCCCATTGTGAGCCTTACCTTTTTTCCCAACCTTTTGACTATGATTTATAATCCTCTCCTACGTGAACCGCGGAGAGGATTGTGTTACCCATATATTTTCTATATGGTGTTACTATGAAACCCCTACGAACATTAGGGGAATTTAATAATAATTTTTGATAAAGGTTTATAATTATTCTTTATCTTCTGTAACTTCTCCAGGTTTTTCTACAACTACTTCATCTTCTGGAACTTCTTCTACAGAATAATGTTGTTTGCCTTCTTTCATATCTTTCTTAATCAATACAGTTTTACCTGCAAGAGATCCGATATTTTTTAAACCTTGTAACAAACTCCATGCTGCAGTTAGGAAAACTCTTTCTTCTCCATCCTGGCTACATTCAAACAAGTAATAAACTCCTTTACTTTCAGTACTGTTGTACTCTCTAGGTGCAACAAAACTTTCAGGGAAGGATACTCTTACTGCTTTGTTTAACTCAAACTCGACTTTAGGTTTTCTTTCGCTAGATGGTGTCATATTGTCCCATGTTCCTTGAATCGGCTTGTTGGTGTTGTCATTTTCTTCCATTGTGCTTTATACCTCCTTTTTAATTCTATAAGTATAGATTATTTAATCCATCAAAATTTACATTCTCTTCACTTTCATTTATAATCTTTTTATCTGATTTGTAAGTTTTAATCATATAGAAGATTGCCATTCCTAATAAAGAAATCAAAGCAAGATAGTTTAAATAATCTAAAAATTTGTTTTTTTTATCTTGATTTAAAATAGGATATTCTATTGTTTTATTTCCATTTTTTTTGTAGTCTTCTATTACTTTTTCTTCACAAATATTTTTAATAATCTCTCTATCTTTATAAATAGTTATATTCCTATCTTCGTACACTTTTTTAGTACTTCCTCCCCCAAGATAAACTTCTTTTATTTTTTCCTGAGTTAAATTATTTAAGAAGATTATTGTAAAATTATCTGGAGCATAATTTTTAACTGTACAAACTTTTGCTATTTTATCACTCTTATTTATGTTTATTGTTAATCCATTAAGATTTGAAGTGTTTCCAACTACAGTGTAAACAAGATTATCTAAATTTTCTAATTCAGTTAAATTAATATTTTTACATTCTCCAGAATACATTGCATTAGCAAAGCTAATTAAAACTATTCCAAGTATTATTATTGTTATTTTGTTTTTCATTTTGATTATTATGTAAGGACTTTTACCTTGCTGTTTTTGTTTTCCTTAAAAAATAAAAAGGAAAAAATAAAAATAAATTTGTTTAAGAGATTATAGGTTTTATTGAAGTTTTAATAGTTTCTTCTCCAGTTATTGCTCCAATCTTATATAATGGGTTAAAAACTAAATCTTGGTTAGGATAAATTATTATTTTCCCTTCTGAATTATATTGTATTAATTCTGTTTCAAAATAAAATTCTTCTGCCCTACTCCAATCTAACTCGTTACCTTCTAAAATTGCTGTTTTGGGAACATACCAAATTTTAGCTCCATTACAAGTTGTATAACCTTCAATTTTACAATAATCATAATCCCCGATATTTTGATCATCTTCATAAGGAAGATTTCCTTCTACTGAAGAGATTTCAATAACTTTTGCTGGAGAATTAAATCTATCACTATTATCCTTATAGTAAATTAGAGTATAATCTTCTCTCATACCTTCTGTAACTTCTGCAGAAAATTCTTCACCAGATAATGTATACTCTACATTAATAGTTTCTGCATCTTCTGGAATTTCCCAATGAGTCTCTCCAAATACAACGATTTTTTTTGTTAAGACTAAATTACTAAGATAATCAACATTTATTCCTGACTCGCTAGCATTATTTTCTAATTTAACTAATACATTAAAATCAGCTTGATTATTAAGAGTGATATCTTCTCCAATTAAAGATTCTAAGCTATATCCTGAAATTGTTTCTATTTCCGGGCAATTTACAATAATAGGACTTTCAATAACAATTTCTTGGTTAATTTGACCAAAGTATTCTAATACTACTGCACTAACAACCGCAATAGCTAAAAAACTTAAAACTCCAAAGACTAATAATTTTTTATTCATATTTTAAAGACCTCCTTTCATTTGTATATTAATATTTTTCATATCTTTTATAAAAATATTAACTATTTAAATCTTTCTCACAACTAATAAGTAGTAACATAAATTAAAAAAAGATAAAAATAAATCTAAGTTTTGTTCTCTTTCAATTCTTTTTTAAACTTAGATTTATCTTTTGTTTAATATTCCAACTGATTGGAATACTGAATAAAATAACCATAGGGAAATTCCCAACAATGCTAAAGCAAAGAAACCTACTGTTGTATCAAGTACGCTTCTTCCCCATGTTGAGTTTAGATAGTCATCTCCACAATAAGTATAATCAATCAAAGTTGAATTTGCAAAACCACTTTGAGTTGCAGTAGTATTCAACATTTGAATTATACCTGTTGAGGCAAACAAGTTATAATCTGTTCCAGCAGTAAATACTGTTCCAGATGCATTAGTAACAACAACATTTGTAAGTGGGCATGAATTACTATCATACAATTTCCATCCAGTTGGTGCATATGTAACTGTTATATTACAATCTGCATCATCTGTACCATTTATTTGTCCACCACTTGTTGCTGCAACAATACAACCTGTAGTTACAAGGTTGTCTGCTTCATCAAACACTTTAGATTTATCAGTCCTATCATTAACGTTTGATGCAACTTGACCTATCAATAAGGAACCTATGATTAAAAATACAAAAGCTAAAACTACATAGTTTATATTTTTTTGTTCCATATGTTTTTAAGTTGTAAAGGTTATTTAAATGTTGGTATAATTACGAGTAAGAAGTAGTAATAAATATAATACAAACCTTTAAATAACTTATTAACGTGTAAATTTATGATTAAAAAGATAGAAGGATTAACGTCTAAAGAAAAGAAAGTTGCAAATCAATTTTTGTCTTTAGAACTTCCAAAAAATCTTAATATTAAGTATCCTTCACAAAAGATACAAAATATGTTTAAGTTAAATGGAAGACTCAACAACTTTAGAAAAAAGGAACAAAAAAAAGGACAAAAGAAAAGGTAAAAAAAGGTTTCCTTATAAAAGGTTTGGTAAATATAGATGTCTTGATGTTAAAGAATATAGGGACTAAATTTAATTTTCCTCAAGTCTTTTATATACTTCATCTTCATCAAAATAAGGAGCTGTTATTTCTTCAGTTCTAAATAAATTATTTGCTTTAAGTATTTCTGAAATTTCATCTAAATTTTCTTGTAAAATTTCTACTCTTTTCTGAAGTTCTTCAAAGTAGGTAAATTTTGCTTTAATGCCTTCATCATATTGTACTTTATCGTCTGCTTTTATCATTTTAATTAAAAGTTTCTAGATTGCATTCCAATTTTCATAGGACCACCCGTCTCTTTTTTCCTGATTGGTTTTTTCTTTGGTGTTATTATTTCTAAGCTTTGATTATCAATTGACATATCCTCTGGCATCTTATTTGTTTTATCTCCCTTAGGTAATACACTCCATTGAATACATCCATTAATAAATTCAGTCTTAGCAACAGCAGTTCCTGTAAATCCTGTTATAATACATCTAACTTTATCTCCAAGTTTTATTTCTTTCATTTAATCTAGACCCCCTTTCAAGATCTCCATTAATCCAACTTTCAACAGCCTCTGGAACTTCTTCTTTTAATAAAGGAAGGTCCCAAGCATAACCAATTAAAGCATAAGATCCATCTTCATATTCCTTTATTTCAACTTTTCTTTTTTGAATTTTATCTGGTTCTTCTATTAACTTCTTTCTTTCTTCACGAATCTTTTTTAATACTTCTATTCTTTCTGAATCCATTTCAATTGTCTTTAATATATCAGTTTGTGATTTCATACTTTCTAAAAATAAATCTATTATTTAAATCTTTCTCACAACTAATAAGTAGTAACAGAATCATTAAGAAGTTTTAATCCTTTTTTATATCCAGATAAAACTATTTTTATTTTATTTTCTTTAATTCCTCTTATAATATCAATTGCTAATCTGGGTAAAAAATAAAACCATGAATGGTATCTTAAAAAATAGATAATTCTATTTCTATAATGTATTTCACTATAATCTATTTTTGATTTATCAGTTGTTACCCCACCTTTATGTAAGAATACAGAGGTGGGACAATGAACTACTTTGAATCCTTCTATTTGAGCTCTCTTTTCAAAGTCTGTTTCTTCATAGTATGCAGGCATATATATTTCATCAAATTCTAATTTATTTAATACATTTCTTTTAACAAGAAATCCTGCACCAGAAACCCAATCAACTTCCTTTTCTTCATTACCATAATAATATTTAACTCCAAACATCTTAATCCATGCTGCGGATATTGTTGATTCATTATTAAAATTTAATTGTTTTGATCCAACTATTCCAATTGATTTTTCTTTATCTGCAGTTTTTATTGCTTCTGTTAACCAATAAGGTTTAACAAGTGTATCATTATTTAAAAAGTACATATAATCTATATCATATTTATTTATACAATATTCTATTCCAATATTAAATGCCTTAGATGCTCCAGAGTTTTCAGTATTTTCAATTAAGTCAACTCTTGGATAGTGAGTTTTAACTAGTTCTTTACTTCCATCAGTAGAATTATTATCAAATACTACAATCTTATAATTATTATAATATGTATTCCTTAAAATAGAATCTAAACAATTCTTTAGATATACTTTCTCATTATAATTCATTATTAATATACAACAGATTTTCATTTTGAGTTGAGTTTAATATTTGTGATAAGAGATGTTTCGCTGAAAGCGAAATATGGAAGGAACGAAGCGTAGTCTTTTATCATCTTATTAAATCCTCCGAAGATTTATCTGAGGACGCCGTAGGCGAGTTTTGGAGGTTTGCGTTCACTATTAAATTGTGTCTTTCTTTGCACATCTTCTCAACTTGTTCATCTGTCCAGCTTGCATTTGTAGTATTTAAAAAACCAATTTCAACTTCCTCATACTCAACATCTTCAACTTTTTTTGCTTTAAATCCAAAAGCACTATCTGTGATGAAATTGGTTTTACCACATTTTTCACAAATAAATGTATCTGATGAACAAGTTGGGGCATACCAAACATCATCATTACAACTACCACAATATGCACAATTTAATATCAATTCATATCTATCTCCCATCTTATAGCAAACCTCCAAAATTGGATTTAATATTAGCGTTAAGGAAAGTTTTTTGCGTAGCAAAAAATTTGGGTGAGCAAAAAGAATATTTTGCGAACTCTTTAACGCATATTATCTGCTCCGTAGGACAAACCTGAAAGGTTTGAGTTTCAAAAACCCCCGTCATCTTTTACCCCCTCGTTTCTTTTTATTTCAAATCCTATGTTATACATATTCTTTTTATATCTGTAAGTGACATCATTGATTAATCTTATTTTTGACTTTCCACTAATTTTATCTAAAACATAATCTATAACCCTTGTAAAATAATAATTCTCATCTTCTTTTGCAGGGTCAAAAAGATTGTAAGTCAAAATCAATTTCATTTCTCCAAAATGTTTAGCAAAGAGAATATCTAAATCTTTCATATAGTAAGAAAATGCTCCACAATAATCTAACCATATAAAGTCAAACTTTTCTTCTGAATCAACCAAATATTGTAAAGCAGAAGTATTTATACATTCTATGTTTAATTCTGTCTTATATCTTCTTAGTTCTTGTGCTAACTTGTTAAACTCTAAATGATTTGGTATGACTATCTTCTTTGGTTTTATTCCTCTCTTTTCTATTTCTTTTATTGCTGTTAGGTCTGGGCTTTCCAATAAGAGAACATTATCTCCATCTTTGATTTTACTTAGTATTCTCTCTCTAATGTCTATTTTATCTTCTTTAGAAGTGTTGTTTGAATAATCACTTTTAACTAATCCTTCATACGATTTGTTTTTATTTCCTTTTTGCTTTGGTTTGATTGGAATTATTGTTTTTGGTTTGTATTGAGATATTATTTTTATATTTTTATTTAATAATTTATATTTTTTAACTGCAATATTTGATTCTTTTCTATTTCTTATTTTTATTCCTTTAAATTTAAAATAAGTTATCAAAGGGTTTCTCCCCTTTAGCCCAAGTTCTCTTGAGATTGATTGGGCAGCCCTTCCTTTTTTATATTCATTTATTGCCCATTCCCCTTTTTCTCCAACCATTTTCTCATTTAAATAAATATTTCTACATTTCCTAGAACAATTTATAGGAACTGGTTTTGAACAACTAAAATATTTAAATTCCTTATTACAAGTCGGACATATTTTAGTTGAAGTTTTATCACCCATAAAATTGTAATTACAGTCTTCTCCAAAAACCAATTTTACAATATCTCCCCATCCCATCCCTAATTTCCTTTTTAATGGTATGGCTCTATTTCCAAATTCTGTTGTTGTTGGAATATGTTCTAATTCTTTTGCTTTATCTTTTAATTCCTTTATTAACTTATTAACAGGAATATTCAATTCTCTATATTTACCATTTACTTTTTTTAACATTTTTTGCATTTCTTCTTTCCCAATCTTTGAATTATATTTTCCTGCTCCAAACTTTGAGAATCTTTTAACCTTTAAATCGCTCCAACTTACATCTCTTTTTAATTTCTTTTTTAACATATAAAGGTTATCTAATAACTCTTTTTCTGAAACATCTTTAGCAAAAACATTATTTTGATTTATTGGCTCATTTATTGAAATTAAAAAATCTTTCCATCCTCCAAATTCTCTTTCATATTTCTTAAGATTATATCTTATCCCATTTTTCTTATTGTTTGAAAAAAAAGCACTTGTTGGTTGCTTTCTAATCATTTCTTTTACTCTAAAGTATTCCTTTATCAATTCATCTTTGGAAACTTTACTTTGTTGTAGTCTATATTGCTCTCCAATTTCATTATAAAACTTCTCTGCATTTCCAAAATATTTAGGAATATAATATCCGTTTGCAGTTAATTCTATAATTTTTGGCTGTCTACCTAATTTCTTCTTCAATTCAAAATATTCTTTAATTATCTCTTCTTTTGTTGGGGCAATAATTCCTTTTGTTTTTTCCCCAAGCATTTGTAAAAGAAAAGTATAATTAAAATGAGAAAAACCCAATAATTTAATCATTTCTTTTTTAGTTGGAATCCTATCCAATTTGTCTTTTAATATTCTAAAACATTCTACAAGATTTTTAGAAGAAGTATCATATTTATTTCTAACCCCTCTTAAAACATTAAACTTTCTTTGATTCAGTCTAACCTTACAACCTAAACTAACAAACTCAATTTCTCCAGTTTCTCTTTCTTTAACTTCTGATTTTACTCTATCAACAACATCTAATTCAATCATTTCCCCAAGAGCCTCAAAATTAATAACACATCTTCTTGCGTTTCCTGTAAAATCTAAAATTAAAACATCTTCTTTCCCTTCTGATTTTCTTAAACCTCTACCAATCTGTTGGGTAAAAATAGTGTGAGATTGTGTTGGTCTTAACATCATTATAGAATCACAATCTGGAATATCTACCCCTTCATTGAATAAATCTCTAACAAAAATAATATCATATTTTCCATCTTTAAAACCTTTTACTATTTTATCTCTATCTCCTCTTTGAATAAGGTCTTCTTTTAATCTATGTCTTCCAGTTAAACCTACTGCACTTATTCCATTCTCATTGAAAAGTTTAGCCATTCTATGAGTATGCTCAACAGTAGCACAAAAACATATTGTCTTATTCTTTTCAAACTTATTTTTTAAAGTTTCTCTATATTCTTTTAAAATAGATTCATCATATTCTTTAACACAAATCTTTTTATTCAAATCTTTTTCATCATAATTATTTCCATTCAATTTAACATTTGTAAAATCAATATCATTATCTACACACCAATAATTTATTTTGGTTAGAAGTTCTTTCTTTATTGCTGTGCTTACTTTTTCTTCATAAATCTTCTTTCCTAAAACTTTAAATATTGATTTATTGTCTGTCCTGTTTGGAGTAGCCGTTAAACCTAATAAAAACTTTGGATTAAAATATTCTACAACTTTTTTGAAACTCTTTGCTTGATAATGATGAGATTCATCTACTATTATATAATCAAAAGAATCTTTATTAAAATTATTTAAACCCCTTGTTAATGTTTGAGTTGTTGCAAAAGTAACTTGTTTTATATCTTTCATCTTAGCATTGTAATAACCATATTCAATTTCAAAATTTTTTAATCCTTTTTGAAATTCCGTTTCATTTGCTTGAGAAAGTATATCTTGATTATGACAAATAAATAGTAACTTTGCGTTATTATCTTTTTCTAAGATTCTTTTAAACCATAAGACAGCTAAGAAAGTTTTTCCTGTTCCAGTAGGCATAACTACAACTCCTCTTTTTTCTTTAGTTTCTTCTAATTTCTTTAATGCTTCCTGTTGAAATACATTAGGAATTACTCTTTTTTGAATTTGTAATTGCATTTTATTGGCTTCCTCTTGTTTCCCAAGCAAGTTTCCCTGCACAATGTTGGTTGCAAGTTTTGGCTTTTTCGCTTCTCTTAGGTTTAGATTTACATACAACACATAAACTTAACTTGCGTGTCCTCCATGCTTTTTCTTGTGTATTCATTTTAATCTCCTTTATTTAGTTGAACATAACTTTCAGTTTAGTTGCTCCCTGCTAACGAGGGGGTTTTTGAAATTGCAGATAATATAGTGGCTAAACGAAGTTTTTGACGAAGTCAAAAATTTGGGAAAATACAAAGAATATTGTATTTTCCGTTTAGCTGATATTATGTGTGGGCGATAGCCCCTTGAGTTTGAAAACTTGCGATTAAGATTAATCATCATTTTGGAACATCCTCCTAAGTTTGGCACTTGCTCTTTTATTCTTGAGTAAATCTGGATTATAATTTCCTCTATAATCTGCCTTCTTTTTTGTTGGAATTAATTTAACTTGAACTCTTTTTGTAATTTTGCACTTTAAAATAAATTTAGTTCTACAAAATTCACATTCTACAATATCCCCATTAATTCCAACTGCTACTTCTGGTGGTAGATTAGACTTTCTATAATTGAACATAGCACAAGCTCCAGATTTACTTTGAAATTCTATTTCCTTGCCACACTTAGGGCATTTTATATAAAAGCTATCAAACATTCCCATCTTAATCGTTTCCTCCTGCTGACGAGCAAGTTTTCAAATTACACATAATACCTTTTATACACAATTTCCACTGGAAGTCAAGGTTATTAAAAACACTTGTTTTATCGTCTATAAAAGACCTACTCATTTCCTGTGGAAATTTATTACTACTTTTCATTTTATATCTCTTTGTTTTTTTAATATATTTAATTCCCATTCTTTTATTTCTAATTCATCTTGTAATCTTTTAATATCTTGTTTAATATAAATAATTGCACGTTCTCTTGATTCTTCTTGTGTTTCTTTCATTTACTATCCTCCAACTCTTTTTCATAACACAAAAGGGAGCCCTTCCTCTCCCTCTTGTTTATCCAAGTCCTAAATTCTTTTTCTATCTCTTTGAACTCATCACTAGATAAATCTCTAGTTTCAATGTTCACTGAGCCATATCCTGTTTTGTCGACTTGAAAATAATTACTAAAATCTTTATTCATTTTTATTATACCATACTTATCTGGATTATTCCAAACATCAGTATCAGGATAAGGTACAAAATTACTAACAAAGTATTGATCTGGATTTGTTCTTTCAATAAATGATTTTGTTTCTTCAACAGTTTCTCTCGTTTCTCCAGGAAATCCTAATATAAAAAATGCTCTTGAAGTTATTCCATTTTTTTTAGCCAATTTTATAACATTTTCATTTTGTTTTACTGTTGATCTTTTGTTCATTAGATCTAACATTTTTTGTGAACCACTCTCTATTCCCCATGATAACATATCACATCCTGCTTTCTTCAATTTAACATAATCTTCTTTAATATCTAGTCCTGCTCTTCCATGACATCTAAATCCAATATTTAACGGAGTTAATAAATCTAAAAGAGTATATAATCTTTTTTTATTCATTGTAAAGGTATCATCTTGAAAATTAAATTTAGTTATCCCATATCTTTCTTTTATTTCTTTTATTTCTTCTACAACTGCTTCAGGAGATCTAAACTTAACAGTCTTATGTGTTTCATCTAAACCACAGAAGGAACATCTGAATGGACATCCACGAGAAGTAAGCATTGTAATTGAAGGTTCTCCATCAATAGTTCTTTTATAACTATTTAAATCAACTAAATGATATGCTGGATTAGGATATAGGTCTAAATCCTTTTCTAAAGCTCTCTGGTAGACTTTTTTATTATGAGGATAGTCTTTTATTATATCTAAGAAAGCTAGCTCTCCTTCTCCCTTAACGACTATATCAAAAAGTTTATTCATATCGTAAGGTCTTGCAGTTGGATGTGCTCCACCGACTATTACTTTTGAATGAGGATTAACTTCTTTACATCTTCCTGCAATCTCTTTAGAAATTGGAATAGTTGTAACATAAGTAGTCATTCCATATAAATCTGCATGCTGAATATTCCATTTATCTCTAGGAGTTCCAGCCAAATCATTTACTCTAACTTCATGTCCAGCATTCTCTAGGATAGATGCAATATAAAGTAAACCTAATGGAGCATCAAGTCTATCTTCAATTGATTCATAATGGGGGGGATGTATTAGTTCTATTTTCATTTTTTTTGATTAGGACATTTATACCTAAGGCAATAAATATTATTCCTGGTAGGATAGGAAGGACTAATCCAACAATTCCTACTAATATAAAGATTATACCCTTTATAAATTTATTGTTTTTTATTTTCATTTCAAAACCTTTAATTCATAATAAATTTCTGCACAAGGTATAATGCTTGTAAGAAACTTACAATAAAAGTTATGATTTAAATTAAGTATTGGATTAAATATCTTATTTATTAATTTTCTGGTAAAAGTACATCTCAATTCAACTTTCTTTATTTTAAAAATAGGTTTATCAGTTGTTTCATAATTATAATGTGAATCACAAAAATAGTTCATTGTAAAAGGAGTAAAGAATCTTTTATGAGTAGGATCCATAAATGCTCCAACACTTAAATAAAAAGGAACTCTAATTTTAATTATTGCACCTTCTTTAGAGATTCTATTTAATTCTTTCATTAATCCATTAATATTTTCTATATGTTCTAGAATATGATTTGCTACTATTTCTGTATAAGAATTATCTTTTATTGGTAATTTCTTTTCTAAATCTGCTAATATGCCTGGATTAACTTGTGGTGAATTATCTAATGTAACATACCCTCTACATTTCTCTTTACCAGCCCCAATATTTAATCTCATTCAAACCTCCTTATACATTCAAATGCTTCTGCAGCATTTAATCCAGATTCAATTCCCCTATATCTTGCTAATATTTTTAATGCCTCTAAGGAGATAGGATGTGGAAATTCATTTAATAAATCTTTATATACTCTAGCCACTTTTAATTTATAAGATAATTCATTTGAAATATCAACATAAAAGTTAGGATTAAATCCTATTGTTGAACCTATTATCTCATAGCAATATAAATCTATCCTCTTTCTTCTTGTTGCAATTATAGTTGCCTTATTAACTATTTTATGATCTTCATGTAAATCTTTTTCAGAATGTGTATAAATTACATCGGGATTAATTCTGTCTATCTCTTTCTCTAAAACCTTATTTATTTCTAATTGAGGAATTGTATCTAGTTTAGCATCTGGAAAATCTTTAAAGATAACTTCATTTATTAATAAAGAATCTCCTGCAGATTTACAATTTTCTTTTCTAAGTAATGACAATTCTTTTCCATTTTTCATGTGTGTAGCAGAAACACCGTCTGTAATAATCAATAAATATACATTATCACCATTATCAATATGTTTTATTATTGTTCCTCCAACCCCAAATATTTCATCATCTGGATGTGCTGCAATAACTAATACTCTTTTCATTCTTTCTCCTCCATTAATTCTCTAAATGATAAAGGTAAAATACTTTTAAAAGGAGTTCCATTAAAGAATTTAATTGAATTTCTTCTTAAATGATCTCTAAAGTCTTCCCCATATTTATCAATATTTCCTTTAAATCTCATATTATTACAATCAAAGATTACTTCATTATCTCCTCTCTTATCAAAGTAAATCTTTAACCCATCAACATCTAAATTTCTTTTAAATCCTTTCTTTTCCATTAAAGGGATATATTTCTCTACAACATCTTCTATTATCCTTCTCTTTTCCGTATATGAAAGATTTATTGGGTATATGTTTTCCTTTTTTATTTCAACTGGTTGTCCTGCAGCGAAACATCCTGAAGGAATATCTTTATTTATTAGTGTATTATTTGCAATTATAACATCATTTCCAATAGTAGTATTTGGAAGAACAACACTTCCTTCTGTTAACCATACATTATTTCCAATCTTTATAGGTCCATTATTATAAGGATATCCTTTTAATCTATCTAAAAAATATCCATGGGACCAAATTCTTACATTCTGTCCTATTCCTACATGGCTTCCAATTTCTACAGAATAATTACTATTAATTCTAGTTCCTTGACATATTAAATTTCTACTACCAATCTTTACTCTATTTTCTAAACTATCTAAAGCTCCTTCAATCCAAACATCTCCTTGAAAAAAGTTATCATCTCCAATTTCTAAATATTCACAACTTATTTTCGAACCTTTTCCTATGTAAACATTATTTCCAATCTTTAAATTAGGACAAAGTATTTCAACATCTGGATGAATATTTACATAATTTCCAATTTCCATATTAGAACTTTTTATCTTATTACTCATCTTTAAAAACTTTCATTAATTTATTTACATAATTCTTCCAAGTCATTTCCTTCCAATATAATTCTATATTTTTTAAACCAACTCCATAATTATTTCCAACTATATTAGTAACTCCTGCTAATTTTGCCTCTAACCAACATAACATAAAACCTGCTTGTTTAGGGGGAAGACATATAAAATATTTTAATGAATTATACCATTCATTCATTTTTTCTGGAGGAATATTTTTTGCAACTGAAATCTCTAATCCCTTTTCTTTACTTAAAGCTTCTGCAACATTAATAACTAGTTTAGCATTTGGATCTTTTTCATCCATAGTCCTATTAGAAAGATAATATCCTATATATTTTCTTTCCTTATTAAGATTATAAAACTCTTTATTATCTGCTGCATTATAAATTATATTCGCTTTTGGAAATCTATTTAAAAAACCTTTACTTACTACAATTAATTTTTTACCAAAAAACTTTCCAATTAAAGATTGAATCCAATATCCCTTTCCAAAATTATGCCCATGAAAACAACAATAATGTTTTCTTTTAAATAAAAAAGGTACGGCACAACTCCAATCTTGGGTATAAAGAATATCATAATCTCTTTTTTTAACTTCTTTTCTTAATTTAAAGAAACTATTCTTTAGAGAAAAAGAATTTAAATCATCTTCCCTAGAAATTACTTCAACTTTATGACCTTTTGCTTCAAGTTCTTTTTTAACTCCTGAAATAACCCTTCCAACTCCTCCTTTCCATCTAATCATTACAATTAATATTTTCATAATCTAACATCTTCGTATAAGTTTATATATTTCTTTGAGATATTTGATAAGCCATATTCTTTAATATAAGAATCAAAACTATCTTTCATCTTCTTATAATTTTTAGGAATCATTGCTTCTTTAATTTTATTAGGGAAGTCTTCATCTTTTTCAGCAATCTTTATAAAGTTATATTTAGAATATTCTTTAAAATATTTTATATTACTTCCAATCATTGGAGTTCTTGTAGCAATTGCATCCGAAAAAATTCCACTACCTATTCCTCCTTTATAAGGAAGTAAAACTAAATCAGCAATAGTAAAATACTTCCACCATAAACTATAAGGTATTTTACCTATTCCAAATTTTACATATTCTTCAAAATAATTCTCGTCAACAATTTTTATTAAATAATTTGACCAATTTGTTATCCTTTCATCATTTCTGTCATTAATTGCTTTATCACTTCCAACTACTAAGATTGTTTTCCCAATTTTATTTGCTTGTTTTAATATAATATCTGCTCCATGATCTGGAACTAAACTTCCAATAATTAAATAAACATTTCCTTTAATACCCACTTCTTTCTTTAATTTTTCTTTATTATATTTAGGAATATCTTCTATTATTCCTTGAGGTATTACTTCAATCTTATTTTCATTTAATCCATATTCATTAACTAAAATATCTTTAAAGAATTCTGCATGAACAATTATCTTATCTGAAATAAATCCTATAAATTTATTTTGTAGATTATATAAGACTTTCCTTAAAAAAGTCTTTACCTTACCACTATTAAATTTTTCTTTCTTAGAAAGAACTGTATGCATAGTTGTAAAAATATATTCTGTAGAAAATATTCCTAACCACAAATATAAAATAAAAATAGGAATGCTAAATCCTCCTATTATATTATATTCATGTTGAAAATGAATATTATCAAAATTACTTTCTCTTAATTTTCTAGTTATCTTAAAAACTTCAGAAGGTTTACCTGCAATATAATTTATATTCTCAACTTCAATTTCTTTTTTTAATGAATCGGATAATCTACTTGAATAATTAGAAATAGCTTTTTCAGAATCTTCGGAAGGGAAAATCATTGCGAGAGTCATTTTTTATATTAAAATTCCTTTTAAATTTAAAAAAAGAACATAAAGAGAGAATACCATTGTAATAATTGCAAGTATTCCCAAAAAGAATAACCCAAAAAATTTAAAATAATATTGCCCTAAATCTCCACAAATTTTATCATCATAATTATTATGACATTCTATCTTATAATCTTGTTGTACTTCTTGAAACAAAAAAATAATTCCTGTTAAAAAAATTCCTCCTATTAAAAATATAATTCCAACAATAAATAAATTTTGAGTCATATCAATTATTCTCCTTACTTACTATTTTAAATTCAGGTAATGGGAGAATAAACTTTCCACCTTCATCAAGAAACTGTTTTTCCTTATCTACTAATCCATCAAATAAATGCCAAATTAATACAAGTTGATAATCAGGATTAAGTTTCTTCATTTCATCTATAGAGATTATAGGAATTAAACTTCCAACAGTTTTTAATCCCCACTTATCAGGATTAGCTTCAGCAATACAAGAAATTAAATCAGGAGTTATTCCAAAATATTGTAAAATAGTATTTCCTCTTGTAGATGCTCCACATCCCCCAATAGTTTTTCCCTCTTCCTTAAGATTATCAAGAACCTCCATTACTTGTTTTTTAATTAAAGAAATTCTTAATGCAAATTCTTTATATGGGTAAGGAGTATCTAATTCAGCTTCTTTTTCTTTTTCTTGTTGAAGTTTAATTCTTTCTTTAGAACCACTAAATCCTTCTAAAGTTTTATTCTCTTTAAATTTAATATAAGTTCTTATACTTCCACCATTTATATTATTTAATTCTATATCAAAAATCTCTAAACCATGTTTTCCTAAAAGATTATTTAATGATAATAAAGAATAATATTCTCTATGTTCATGCACAATATTACAAAATGCGTTTTGATCTAACATAGATAAAACATAATTTTGTTGTATTATAAAAAGCCCATCTCTATCAAGGCATTTTTTAATACCTTCTAAAAATTTATTTGGATCTTCTAAGTCATAAAACATTGAGATTGCAGTTATTACTTTTGCTTGAATAGGGGTATCAATTTTATGTTCTACATTAAAGAAATCGTTAATAATATTATATCCTTTTTTTCTAGCTTCTTCAGCAACATTTTTACAAGGTTCATATCCAACAAAATGTAAATTAGGATTCTTATAAAAACCAAATAAAGTTCCATCATTACATCCTATATCTATTACAGTATCTCCTGTTTCTAGTTTAACTAATTTCTCTGCTTTTTTAACAATATCATTTAAATCTTCTCTTATAAGTTTATTAATATTAGATTTATACCAATACTGTTCATTCCACATTGAACCTGCTGGAGCATTATGTTTTAGTTGAAGTAATTTACATTTTTCACATAAAACTAAGTCTAATGGAACTTTATCTCCCTGTTCTTCTTCAGACTTAATAAAATTTGAAATATATTGTTCTCCTAAAGAAATTATTGGCTTTAATTTCTCAGAACCACATGCCCTACATTTAGTTATTTCATATTTTTTCATTTTAAAACTTTGGTTTATATATATCTTCCTTACAATATAAATCTATTTCTTTTTCTCTTTCTTCTCTCCTTTTTTTCTCTTTTTCAATAAATCTTTCTCCTCTTGCTTTTGTTTCCATTCTCTTTAAATCTTCTTTAACCATCATTTTTACCAAACCATTAAATTCAACTTCAGGTTTCCAACCTAATTCTTTTCTTGCTTTAGAAGAATCTCCTAATAATAAATTAACTTCATTAGGTCTAAAAAAATCTTTATTTACCCCTATTATTTTCTTTCCATTCTGATTATATCCTTCTTCTTCCAAACCTTTTCCTTTCCAAGTGATATCAATCCCAGCAAAATCTGCAGCAAGTTCAACAAAATCTCTTACGGTCCTAGTTTCTCCTGTAGCTATTACATAATCTTGAGGTTTATCTTGTTGTAGCATTAACCACATTGCCCTTACATAATCCCCAGAAAACCCCCAATCTCTCATAGAATTCAGATTTCCTAGTTCTAAATAATCTTTTCCTGTTTCTCTTTGTGGAACTCCAAATTTAATTCTGGCTATTCCATCACTAAATTTTCTTGTAACAAATTCAAGACCTCTCCTTGGACTGTTATGTATTTTTGTTATATTTGGTCCTGTACAAAATGTTTCAGATTCTGTCTGGATATCATAGAACCATCCATCTTCAGACGAAGTATCTAATATCTTAATTATCTCGTTTAATTCTTTTTTTAAATGTTTTCCCCTATTTTTATTTGATGAAAGACTTCTAAATTGAACATAGTAATATCTACTCTTATTTCTATACTCACATTTCACCTTTGGAATTTGATTTGAAAATTGTTTAAAAAGATACAAAAGACCTAAACAAAGTGTTGCTGATTTTGTTGTAAATCCTTTATATTTATACCTTTCATTTCCATTCTTTCTTCCATCTGCTAGATAATACCCATCAAAAAAACTTTTTTGATCCTCTTTATTTGAATTAAGTATAAAAATTGGTACCCTTTTTTCATTGCTTCTATTAGTATATATTTTATTTCTTAACCAAATACCCCAAGATGAATCATTCTTAATATCCACCACCCAAATATCCTTTTTACAATTATCATAATTTCCAGGACCATAATTAGTGAGTTTATAATCCCACCCATACCTTGTAGAAATAATCTTTACTATTTTTAGTAATTCAGATTTTACTGTTCCTGTTAATCTAATCTTCCCATCATTTGAAATATAACCATCTCCAACAATCCAACCAATAAAATAAGCTAAATCAATATCTTTACCATAAAAATTAGTTTGTAGGGGGTACTTTGTATGATATAATTTATCACCAACTTTAAAATTTTTTGTTTCTTTTTCTTTATTTTCTTCGGTAAAAGCTACATGATCATAAGTTGCTTCATAACAAGAACTAACAGTTTGAATCAATTTCATTAATTTTTTAAAATTTTTATAACATGTCCCACCAAGAATCCTTGTCCAAGAATCTCCATTCCAAACCATCCTTCCTATATTTTCTTCTAAAAGTTGTGGAGTATCATATTTATGTTTCTCTGATTTAAACAAATCCTCAATAGGAAGTATATCTATATCCCCATTTTCTTTTTTTAATATTACAGGACTATTTTTTGGGATACTTTCATGATTAAAAAGTATTCCAGAACAAGCATATAATCCTTTTTCTCTTTCTCTCTTTACTGCTTCATGTGCTTTCAACTTTGCATATGCATAAGGACTAACTGGATTAAAAGGAGTATTTTCTGATTGTGGAGTTTCTAAAACTTCTCCAAACAATTCACTTGTAGATGCTTGATAAAATTTTGCCTTTGGAACATATTTTTTCATACAATTTAATAATCTTTCAACCCCTAACCAATTCACTTCCATTGTATAAGCCTCCTGCTTAAAAGAAATACCTACATGAGATTGAGATGCGAGATTATAAATTTCATCTGGTTTAACTTCCTTAAACACTCTCTCCAAAGATCCCAAATCTGTTAGATCTGCACAATGTAATTTAATATCTTTTCTTAAATGTTCTATTCTATCAAATATTCCATCTGTACTCCCTCTTCGATAAATACCATTAACTTCATAACCTTTATCCAAAAGAAACTCTGCTAAGTAACTTCCATCCTGTCCTGTTATTCCTGTTATTAATGCTTTTTTCATTTTATAAATTACTCAGAGTGGAATCGAACCACTGGAGAAGGGTCATGAGCCCAACATGTTACCATTACATCACCGAGCACCCTCATTTTTTATTTTTATATCTTCCTTTTAATTCACTAAAAAGTTCATCCATCTCTTCGCTTGTATATTTTCCACTTAATAAATCTACTATAATTCCTTCTAAAGTAATAATAATTCCTTTTGAATATAATAAGAGAAGAATACATAAACTACAATAATAAACTGCTACTATTTTTAAATAAAGTAAATTGTTCCATGAATAATAAATAACAAATATACTAGAAGCCATTACAAAAAATAAATATAAAAAAGTTTTTATTCCCTGCTTCATTCTAAATTAAAGCCTCCATAAGTTTGTGTTAAATCTATCTCTCTTGAATTTTCAGCATACTTGCACCTTACTGCAATTGGGTTTGAATTAATCAAACCTGTTCTTGCATAATCTTCATAAAAATCATATCCTTTATCTTGACAAAATTCATTAGCATTATCCTTTACGATTGGTTCAATATAAAGATTTTCTAAAAGACCTATGATTAGATAAAAAAACATAACTATCATTATAACTTTTATAAAAACAAGTACTAAATCTTTTTCATGTTTTTTAACTATTTTAGTTTTTTTCATTTTTAATCTTTACCCTCTAATCCTTCAATTAATTCTGCAATTAATCCTGCAATTAATCCTACAATTAATCCTAAAATTAATCCTGTAATTAATCCTGCAATTAATCCTTTAATTAATCCTGCAATTAATCCTGCAATTAATCCTGCAATTAATCCTATAATTAATCCTATAATTAATCCTTTCCAATCCATTTCATTAAAAAGATTAAATAAAAAGATAATTCCAAATAAGAATAAAAGTACTTCAATTAAAATATTAGGGATAATATCTAATTGAATCCATGAAGATAAGTCATTACAATTCTCAGTACAAGAATTTAATAAATCTAATCCTAAGTCTTTCCATTTATAAAATATTAGTCTAAGATTAAAGTAAGCTAAAGTAAGTAGAAATATTCCAATTAAGAATATTCCTAAAGTTTTTAAACTTTCTTTATTAATGTGAATATATTCACTTTCCTGTTTTTTAACTGTTTTATTTCCCATAATAATTCCATATTATTAGACTTTATAAACTTTTCTTAACATTCATTAGTAGTAACAAAAGAAAAAAAGAAAAAAAATAAGATGTTAAATATAACACCTTAATTTAAAGAACTCAAGAATGCATCAACTCCTTTAGTTGTATCGGCTGCGTTATAACCTGCAATAAGAACTGCAACTTTATCTGGACTATATGGTGAAACAGATTCATTAAGGTAATAACTTCCAGCTCCAATCTTTGTTCTAGCTGTAAAAGCAGCATCACAAGTATGAATTGGAACTCCAAGAATCTTAGCAGCAACTCCATTAATACAACTTCCACCTACAACAATTAGATTTTTATCCTTAACAGATTCAACTTCAGTATCAGTAACAATAATTGAACCCATCTGTGGAACTTCTCCTTCAGTAATGGTTACAATTTCTTCACCTTGACCTAAAACACTTACAGAAGCATATACTTGTTCACTAGGAACACTAAAGAATACTTCATCATCATCTAAATTAGACTCAGGTGCTTCAATAATAATTCCACTATAAGTTAAAACATCCTCATCATATGAACCTATACTTTTATTTCCAACTTTTAAATCAGTTGATTCAGAATCTTCTTTATCTCCAAGATAATTTGTTTTAGTTAAATTAAAAATCATATCTTTAATAACTAAATCTTTATCCTCATTTAAAGAAAGTTCTAAAGATAAATCATCTGTTAATAATGTAGCAATATATGAATCAATTATTCCACTAAAAACCATCTTGTCATTATTATCTTCATCAGCATAATAAAGTGAATAAGTAATGCTAGTAACTTCTTCAACTGTTACTTCTCTATAATGAATTGCTAATTTATTTGTTTCAATTGAACCAATCTCAAAAGATTCTGAATTAGTTCCTTCAATTAAAACAACTTGTGGATTAGCACTAGAATAAAGTTCTTCAAGTCCTTCAGTTGTTTCGTTATAAAGTCTTACATTATCACTAAATGATAATTCAAAATTATCATAATCAACAGTATTCAATCCATTAAAAACTATAGCTGCATAATTTTCTGGTAGGATATAAGATTGTCCAGCATAAACTAAATCATCTTCTTCATCTACTTGTCTTAAATCATAAGATACACCAATATAACCTTCAAATTTACCAGGGTTTACAATATCCCAAATCCATTCTGGTTCATCTTCATCTTCTCCAACATAAGCATCTCCAGATTCATAAGTAGTTGAAATATCTTTTCCAACTTTAATCAAAGCCTTACTTTCATAAGTACTTGAATCATGATATGCAACTGTATCTACTTCAACTTGAATTCCATTAACTTTTTTATGAGAATCTTCTTTAATTACAACACCATTAATAATAATAGCCTCTGTAAAAATATCATCAATAGTTAAAGTTTTTCCTTCAACTGTTAAAACATCTCCTGCTTTGACAAGTTTTGTTTCAGAAGAAGAAACTGTAATAGAATCTACATCAAATCTCTCAACTTCATAATCTTTTCCAAGAATCGAAATTACTAAGTCATCAGCATTATCATATTCATCTATACTCAAATCAAGAACATCTCCATCAAAAATGTTTTCTTCGAAAACATATCTATAAGAAATTCCTCTATCATTAACTAAAGCTGTTCCATTTAGGTCGTTATTATCCAAAGTTGTTTCAATCTTAAGTGAATCACCAATAAGAATTTCTTCATGCACATCAAAAGTATCAGATCCTTCAAGACCATCATCCCAATAAACATCTCCATCTAATAATGTAGATAATTTATTATCAATAACTGTAGATTTTATTCTACTTCCATCATATGTAATAGAATCTCCTAAAGTAATCTCATCTTCAGTAAGACCAATAGAACTAGAAAAATTAGAAGAAATTGTTTTATTTTCTTCTGTATTTGTTACAGATTCAAAGATTCCCTTGAAATTAGTACTTATTTTCTCTGCAGCAACTAAATCACTAGGTGCAGAAGAACTTCCATACACAATCGCAGTATCTATAGAACCTGGGCTAACAAATGAAGTAGGACTTACCATTCCTAATGTTGAACCAACTAAAAGACTACCTGCTAAAACCGCAAAAATTTTTTTAAACTTCATTTTATTAATCCCCCTTTCATCTATATAAAAAATATTCTATTTAATTTCTTTCTTTTTTTGTTCATTTGAATATAAGGGGGGACATTTAAGCCACTCTCCTTTTTTTAATTTGTAGGGTCCCCCCTAAAATTTACGGGAATTAACTTCGTAGAACCTTTTCTTGCTTTACGCAAAAGTCTCAAAGTTATTTTCCTATTTATTATAAATATCTAAACTTTATAAATGTTTCTAACTACTTTTTAGTAGTTACACTCTCATTATCTATAGCTTCTTTGTATATTTTTAATAACTTTTCATTCCTTTTTTTAATTGAAAACTTTCCATTTTTAATTTCATTTAAACAATTTAAAGACATTTCCTTTCTTAACTTATCGAATATAATAAGAATTTTACTCCAATAAACTAAAGATTCTATTATCCTCTCTTCTTTCTTCCCAGGATTTTTATAATTATAATCTCCTTTTGCATTAATAATCATTCCTGTATCATAATGTTTAACTATTTCATCTAAAGATTCTGTTTGATTTGCATTAACAGTTACTATTGGTAATCCAAAAGACATAGCTTCAAGTAAAGAAAATCCAAATGTATCTACAGGACTTGGATACAAAAATATATCAGATTTTTCCATTAATTTAAAAAGTTCTTCTTGTGGAATAATATTATAAATCTTTATCTCTTTATATTCTTTTTTTAGTTCTTCAGGAACATCTGAAACAACAATACATTCAATATCTTCTCTTTGAAGTAATCTTCTCATTACTTCCAAAGCAATCTTTCCTCCCTTAAGATCAAAATATCTTGAAACATAGATTATCTTTAACTTTTTATTCTTTGACTTATTTAAATTCTTTACAGATGGTATTGCTGGATAAACAACTTCAACTTTATCTTTAATTTCAGGAAATTCTCTTATTAACTCTTTCTTTATATTATAAGTCCATGGTAAAATCTTTTTACAATTTTCCCTTAATAACAATTTCCTTATTTTATCCTTTCCTTTTTTTGTTAATTCGTCTGCTATCTGCAAAGAAAACAATCCTTCAATATCTGTAATCCAAGGTTTATTTTTATTCTTACTTAAACAATGCGTGCAATGAATTAACTCATAGCCCTCTTTACTCTTTGTTAAATGAGCATTAATCTTTGTAAAATTAACTTTACTTATTATACTTCTTATATTCTTCTTAATAAAATTTGAAAGAAAGAATTTACTTAAAGAAGTTGTTGCTCCTTTATTTAAAGAAGAAATATTTAAGTAATTTATACCCTCTGGTTTATTTTCTATAAGAGATTTATAATATGTTGAATCAGGAAACTTCCAAGGATATTGTAAATGAACATTTATATTCTTCATTTTGTTAAAACTAAATTATCAAATTCGGCATATTCTCCAGATTTTCTTAAAAATTCTTCTTTTTCCAAAATATTTTCTGAATAATCTATCTCCCATATTTTTATTGATCCTCTAAATCCATTATAATTAATAAAACTACCTTGAATAGTTCCTTGTTCTTGTAAAGCATTTACATAATAATCTTTTTCTTCATAAGAGAGATTTATCGTTGGATATCTATTTAAAGGATCATCTAGAAGATATAATTGTGTAAAAAGACTTTCAAATACTTTTGGTGAAAGATATATTACTGTTCCAAATTCATCTAAAGAAATTCCCCTGTTTGTTTGAGTAACTAAAGGAATTATCTGTACCCCCGCATTTAATCCTGTTTTAAAATCTAATAATTCATTATTAAAATAGAGATATCTTAAAGGAATTTCATATAAAATATCTTTATAAACATAAACCCCTTTGGGTTGTTTAAAACCCAACGTTAAATTATTTTGTGTTGTTATTACTTTAATATCTATTAGTGCTGATTGATATAAAGGATTTCCTAACTCATCATAAGAAGGACCAGGTAAAAATATTTCATTTTCTTTGTCATTTTTATAGATTATATCTTCATCAATTCCAACACCAAACTGATAATGTCTAATAAAATCTTCATAAGTTTCTTCTACTTTAGAAGGATTATAATTAGATAAAGGTAAAAAGGAAAATCTATCATAATCATAACCAACACCTTCTTTGTAAGTTCCATCACTTCCAATTTTACTATATGCTCCATACTTTCCTAAATCTGTTTGATCAATTAATAAATAAGAAACATTGTTTGTTTTCATAAAACTTAAAGCTGTATCTGGTTTAGGTGTTGTTAAAATATATCTTCCAATCATATGATCTCTGAAAGAGCCTTGAAAATGCCCTCCATCTGCAATAGTAGGCCTCTCACCAAGAGATTGTACCCAATAACCATAATCCCACCAGTGAGCAAAAACACTCTCCTGGGTTGTGTTTTCTCTAACCCAAGACATTGCATTTTGCCATTGAATATTTGCACTTGGCCCAGTGTATTTTGCCTGAATACTTGAAGAGGTATAAAAATTATTTAAACTCAATAAACTAATAATAAACAATATTATAAAGAGAATTCCAAATAGATTTTTAAGCATTTTATCTTTTTGGACTTCAATTTCTTTGAAATACTTAAAACAAAAATATAAAAGATATCCAACCATTATACATACTAAAGGAGTGATAACAAAAAATAATCTTAAAGCTCCCCTTGCTGCAAGTAACATAAACAAACTAAAAGACATTAAGATTATATCTGAAATATTAAAATGAATTTCATCCTTAAAATAAATATAAATAAAACTTCCTAAAAAGAATATCAAACTTCCAATATAAAATACTTTGCTTAAAATACTTTCTCCATCAAACATATATCCTGAAGCTATTCTTGAAAATAAAATACCACAAATCATCATTCCCCAAGAAATTAAAAAAAGATTTTTATTAAAAACATCCCTTATCTTCCTAGAAATTTCAAAACCAAATGCTAAAAGACCTAAAAAAAACATCCAAAAAACTTCTTTACTTACATTATTAATCCACTCTAATAAATATGGTTGCTGATTCTCTGCAACAGTTAGACCAACTCTCCCTGCCCCAAAAGGATGTAAAAACTTAGTTATTAAATCTATAACAAAATTAAATGTTAAAATTCCCTTTATTGATAAAAATATACTCCCAATAATAAATGCAATCATTCCACTATAGATTACTCTATAATCTTCATTAATCTTAAAAGGAAAATTCTTTAAAAATAAAATGAATAAATAATCTATACAGATGATTCCAATAACAAACAAAGAAACAAAACCATTTATCCCTATAAAATACTTTGATAAAATATCATTAACAGGAATATTAAATTTAAAAAGTAAAATAAAAATACTTAAAATATATGTTACTAAGTAAAATAAAATCTCTTTATGTAATAATCTAATATCCTTTTTTAATTCAAACAACCAAAACAATAAAAAACTAAAGGGAATTATCATTAACAAAAAAGAAACTATTCCAGTCCAACAAACAAATGTAAATGCTAAAAGAGTTCCTAAAATTAAACCAAATAATAAGCTTAAACATACTTTAATTATTGATTGTTCTTTATTTTTTTCTAAATATTTCATAGCAATTGTATAAAATAATAGAGTAAAAAGGAAAGCAAACATTCCAATTGATTCATGATCAGAAAATCCTGCCATAGTCCTATATAAATACGAAGGAATAAATGCTAGAATAATACTGCTTGAAATTGCTGCTAATTTTGAATTTGTCAATAATAAGACTAAAAAGAAAAATGCAATTAATCCTAATACATAAAATATCACTGGAGATATAATATCCACAAATTGTATTGTTACTTCAGAAAAAGGACTAATAACTTTATATAAAAGAACTATTGCTTGTGGGAGTATTTCATAACTAAAACCACAATCAAAGGGTTTTCTTAAAGAATCAATTGCTGGAAGACTTCCATTATCTTGTATAACTTCTGCTAATCTTAAAAAATAAAATGGATCAAGTGCTAAAGGAATGTTTTTTCCAGTAGTTGTATCAACTAATAACTCTAAATTTTGTAAACGAATATAAGAACTTAGACATATAATAAATAATAAAGTTAAAAGAACTAAGGTCCATTGAAACTTACTATTATAAATAAACCCTAAACTTCCATCCTTTTTAAACAGATTTTTCATTATTCAATCTCTCCATCTTTTTTCTTTGATAATCTTCTTTCATTTTTTTTAAAATCTTTTCTTTATTTTTTTTATACCACTCTTTTTGTTTATTTTTCCCATATTCTGTAGAACGATATTTCTCCTGATAAATTCTATTTTTTTCTTTAATATAATCTCTTTTACGATATTCTTTTCTATAACAAATTTGACACAATCCTGATTTATTCCAATGTCTAATTCCTTTTCTACAAAGACTACATCTTTTTAATATTTTATTTCTCTTTTTTCTCGCCATATTTTCTTAATAATTCACTAGATGATTGAATTTTATTTCCAAGACCATCTATAATTTTAATTCCTAACTCATTACAAATCTTTGCTTCAGGAATTTCAAGATTAAATCTATCTCCACCATTTGTAAAGATATCTGGTTTTAATAATTCTAATGATTTGCATACAGTTCTATCTTTATCTATACTAATAAAAACTTCATCTACAAATCTTAAGGATTCTAAAATCATCTTTCTTTGTTCTTGAGTCATAAATGAAAAACCCTTTTTTAATTTACATTGATAATCATTATTTATAATTACAATTAAATTACCTCCTAATTCTTTTGACTTTTTTAAGTATTCAATATGTCCTACATGCAATGGATCAAAATATCCACTTGCTACTATTCTCATTTTTCATTTTCCCCTTTTAATAGATCTACAATTAATTCACTTACTCCTTCTTTACCATAAGGATTTTCAAAATTATCAAATATAATGCTTGTTATATTATCCGTCTCTATCATTTCTATAAACATCTTTGACAAATCTAAATCTAAAGATGTTAAATAATTTAATCCCGTTCCAATTCCTTCTTTTCTCTCGGTTTCCCTCCTTAATATTAAAAATGGTTTCTTAAAGACTAAACTTTCTTCCTGGATACTCCCACCATCAGCTAAAATATATTTACAATTTGCTAATAAAAATATAAATTCTGAATAATCTTTTAAGGGAGTTATTTCTAGATTCTCCATATTATTTAATTGTTTCATTAAATCATATTCCATTAAATATTTCTTTGTATTATCATGCAATGGCCATATTGCTTTTATCTTTATTTCCTTTATAATATTCACTATCTTTTGTAATCTCTTTTTATCCTTTAAGTTCTCATGTCTATGGAGATTAATTAAAGCATAAGGTTCTTTAATCTTACTATACTTCTTCTTTGATAATTCATAAGTAATTAAAGAAGAATCTATAATTGTGTTTCCTACCTGAATAATCTCTTTAGAACATCCATACTTATCTTCTAATAAATCTGTTGTATAATCTGAAACTGATAAGAGAATATCAGAAAACCAATCACACATTCTCCTTGAAATCTCTTCTGGGAATGGTTCCATTAAAAAATTGCTTCTTAATCCTGCTTCTAGATGAACATTTTTCCAGGACTTATTTAAATTTAATAATTTGCTTGAGGCCATTGCTGCAACAGCAGTACTCATGGTATCTCCATGATAAATAACATAAGAAGGTTTTAAGTTTTTTATTAGTTTCCTTATTTTATAAATCATTTTAAAACACCAAGAAATAGAATTACTATTTACTTTTGACCAAAACTTTGTTGTTATTTTAGGTTCTTCACTTAATATAAAATCAGGTTCTTTTATTCTAAATTCTCTACATGCTTTTCCCAGGGGATGTTGCCCTGTATGAATAAACCAATAACTAATCTTTCTTTTCTGTAGCTCTAACATTACTGGCATACATTTTATAAGTTCTGCTTTAGTACCTATAATTATTGCGATTTTATTATCTTCATTCATTTTTCATTTTCCTTCTTAACACTTATCAAAATATGAATCATTTTTTATCCTCTTGAGTTTTGGATTTTGCGAAATGTATATTTAACAAGATTCCTACACAAAATACTGGAATCCATGCTAATTTTATAAATGGATTCTCAAAATTAAATTCAAGCCAAAAACTCCAAGCACCTGAATAAAATATAATAAAGATGCTTAATAAATACATTAGGAATCTTATTAATTTATTCATCTTGTAGCCTCACTTTTTTATTTTCCATTTTCGGCAGTTTAATCAAAAAATAAATAATAATTTTGATTTAAAAAATAAAAAGAAAAGAAGTATTTAAATGTTTCTATTAACTTATTAGGAGTAACAAATAGATAAAAGAAGTAAGGGGTATGCACATAAGCTGAAAAAAATGCGACTTTGCTACTTTTTTTTTACTACTCAAAACCAGTACTATCAAATTTAAGCATATTAAGGTCAGAAAAGGTAAAATCTATAAAAGTGTTATTCTAAAGTAGTATCATAAAAAGTCGCATTATAGTCGCATTATAGTCGCATTATAGTCGCATTTAATATAGTTATCACAATAAGTCATAAACAATAAAATCACCAAGAAATATTATCAAAAGTATCTTTCTTCTTTAGAAATCTTATACTTCTTCTTCTTTCTAAAATATGTAGCCCTATGCTTTCCTGTATTACTACACCATTCAGTAGAAGACATAGTAATTAAATCTTCAATCTCTTCATCTTGTATTAACATCTCTTTAGCAAATATCTTAAAATCAAATCCATCTTTCTGCATTTTAGATAAATTAACTAAGGACCTTATACTTAAATTTTGAGTTGCTTCATTACAATTAATTTTAATATAATCTAAAACTTCACTAGAAATATTAGCCTGATCCTTAAATAAATCAAATATCCGTAACTTCTCTTTAAAACTAAATGAAAACCTTATTAAAAATCCTCTATCAATAATAGGTTCAAATCCATTAAGTTTATCATTAAAGATTAAAATTATATTTGCCTCTAATTCAAAAGAACTTGGTAATTCATTCTTTTCAAGAATAGGAGAAGTTGAATGATAATTAATAACTCTCTTATTACCCTCAGATTCCCAACAAGCAGCTTTTAATATAGAACAAATCTTTGGATCTTTAATTCCTTGTATATCATCAAAAACAATTACATCTCTCTTTCTATTCTCGTATAATAATTGATAAAAGGATAAAGGAGTAGCATAATTATTGATATAATGATAATTAAGCTTATTCTCCTGAAGATATTTAAGAGTTGTATAGGTTTTACCACAACCTTGTTCTCCTTGTAGGATTAAAAGTTTAATAGTACTTTTTGATAAAGCTTTTAGACTTTCATTTAGAAGTTCATATTTTTTGATTATCATACTAAAGTTATTTCAAAGCATTAAGCTTACTATTTAATTCAAGATAATCATTAATATTCTCTTGAACTTCTTTAGGATAAAACTTTAATAATCTTAAAAACTCTTTATTCTTCAATAGATTCTTTTTAAATCTAAAATAATTAACTAAATCAGAAATAATTAAACCTCTTTTAAGATTAAAATCAATAAAGACAACTTCACCATTCTTTTTTAAAAGGTTTTCTTTTGCAAAATCCCCATGAGTTATTGTTGTTAAGTAATATTTTCCATTGTAAAATATCTTTTTAATCCCAACTTCTTTATAAAACTTAAATAATTTCTTAATAACTTCAAAATAATTTCCCTTATAATTTTCTAAAAGTTCTTCTTTAGAATAAACTGCTCTCTTATTATAAACATAAATCTTTGGAGCAAATCCATATTTAGCCAACTTCTTTTGATCTAACTTAGAATTAATAAATCTTTTTTCATTATCTTCATTAGAACATCCAGAATAAACAACTTCTTTATTTAAATCAAAGGATTTTATCTGTCCTGCATAGTAAATAACATTTCCAATATCTTTATTCAATTTAATTTTCTTAAGAAACAATTGCATAAAACCGCATCGGAGAAAGAAATATATAATCCTCTTTTTAAAAGATCTCATCTTTGGTTTAATAAATTTTAATGCCTTTTTATTATAACATTCAACATAAATCTCCCTATTATGCTTTTTGTTTGTTAGAATATAAAACTTTTTGTTTTTATCTTCTCCAAAGACCTTATCTGAAAAATTAATCACGAACTCTTGAAACATCGGGTATCACCACCTTTTTTAATTCGTAAAAAGCACATATGATAAAAATTTAAAGGTAACATAAATCTAAATAGATTCAAAATATTTAAACATTTATATAATAAAGTATTTTTTACAGGGAAATCACATAATTTTTTGATTTTATAATCTTTAGTTTGTATTATTGATTCAATTTCTTTTAATGAAAATTTATATATCCCTTCTGTTGGCTTTTTAAATAAATGTTTAAACTTTTCAAATATAAAGTTCTTATTAAGAAAATCAATATGAATATACCCATTTGGTTTACATACTCTTAACATTTCTTTAATAACTTTCTCTTGCTCTTCTTGTGGAAGATGCCATAATAAATGATATGTATAAACTACATCAAAAGAATTATCTGGATAAGGGATATTCATCGCATCTCCAATCTTAATCCTAACTGGTTTATTTAAATAACCTGCTTTTTCTAATAAGGAATAAACCATATTCATAGAAGAATCAAAACCTGTATAAAAAATATCTCTATTAACACTAAAAACTTCTGGCAACATCCTTCCAGTTCCACAAGCAACATCTAAAACCCTTATTGGTTTTTTAAATTTCTTTAAAGTATCCTTAAGAAATTTAGATTCTACTTTATGTTTATATCTCTGATAAGAATATCTATTTCTTTCTTTATCAAAAACTTTCACAATATCTTTATCTTGATATGTTTCTTCTATTAACTCTTTTTGTTTTTTCATTTTAATCTCCCTTTTAACCCATCCATTAAAGTTTTATTCATTTCTGTTCCATAACTCTGTTCTGCTGTAAGGAATCCAAACTTACGATCAAAATAACCAACTCCAATAAAGATTACTAATCCAATTAAACAAAGTTGCCAAAATTGTAAATAAGGAAAATAAGGTTTAACTACTCCTGCACCAATTATTACCATTGTAGGAGTTTGACACCAAATATAACCTCTTGCCATAGTATATTTTAATACAACTATTTTTCTTCTAAGTTTTTTTAATTTATCTCTCATTTTTCTGCCTCCAATTCTTCTTCTACTAATTTTTTATAGAAAATTAGAGGAAAATGAAAAAATAATCTTATTCTTTCAAAAAAATTCAATGGTCTATTTTTTAATTTATCTTTATATTTATTCATAATTTTTTCTGAAGACCAGTGACCATATAAAACTCCTTCATTAAATTTTAACTCCCACCCACTACATATTCCAATATATCCCTCATATTTAACTAAACTTACTTTTCTCATTTTTCATTTTCATCTTCGCATTTACAATCTCCACAAGTTTTACACAATCCACATTTCTCACAAACCTCGTGGTCTGAACCATCTCCATACTCTTCATTCATTGTTTTCATTCTTCTGCCTCCAATTCTTCTTCTGTGAGATTATTTCTTTCAATCACTTCCTCTCTTCCAACTTTTCTTGCTAATGCTAAAAGAACCATTGCTTCTCCACGAAGTTTTGATTTTCCTTTTGGAAACTTCTCATCTAAATATTCTTCATCATCTTTCATTTTTCATTTTCCTCCAAACTTGTTTGATTAGTATCTCTCCAATCTTTACACCTTGAACAGGCAAACTTTGATAAATCTTTATTTGCATAAATAGTTGTTTCATCCATAGTTCTTCCACATTTATCACAAATCATTTTAAATATTCTAAAGTTTTAAGTTCTTTACTCATTTTTCATTTTCCTCCTTTTTGCAATAACAATCCCAACACATTTCTTTAGTTCCAAAAACTCCAACACTTTCTGCCCATTCTTGATAAGCTATTAAAGATAATAAATTATTATCCAATATAATAACTCCATTTGAAACATGACCACATTTGTATTTAATTTCTTCATCATCTTTCATTTTTCTTCTTCCTCCAAATCTTCTTCTGTCACATTTAACTTATCCATAAAAAAATCAAAAAGACTCTTAGGACTCCAACCTTCCAAACCAAATCTTTTAACAAATTTACCCCACTTAATCGCTACTGCTTTTAATTCTTCTGCACAATCTTTTCCTCTTTTACAACATCTTACAAAATCCAAATCATTTAAAGTTTTAAGTTCTTCACTCATTTTTCATTTTCCTCCAAAGTTTCACCGCCTTTAGATAATTTCAAATAATTTGAAAAATTCATTATATCTTGTAAAATCTTAGTGCTTAATTCTATTGCTTCTTTATTGACAACTCTCATTCTATCATACAGACAAGCAAGAAGATAATTAACTTCTTCTTTTGTAAAATTATCTTCTGTTTTTAATAGTGATTTTACTTCTTTTATTATATACTCTTTTAAATTATCTTTTACTTTATTTCTACTCATTTTTCTTCTGCCTCCTTACCTATTTCAAAACGATTATCCCATTCTTCTTTTGAAACTTCTTTATTGGATTTATTCTTATCTGATTCAGAAAAATATAATCCTCCAAATAATAATCCAATACCTAAACCAATTAAAAAAGTTGATAAAAACTCCCACCAAAATATTCCACAAATAATAAAAACTGTAAATGTAATTCCAAAATATATCTTCTTATTAATTGGCATACTTAATTCTTTATAACACTTTTTACAGATAGCTACTTTTATTTCATTAGGATTATATTTTTTCCCACATTCAATACATTTTACTTTATTTTTATCTCCTTTCTCTTTCATAGTTTCTCACAGCTTTGGAGCTGACCTCTCAAATTGAACATAATATATAATACAACGAACTTTTGTTCGTTAAACATTCTGTTTTTGTATGTTATCATTTTTTATTTTCCTCCTCGTAAATCTTCAGTTATTATCCTAGTTTTATTTGTTTTTACATTGAGCAACTTTATTTTATTTCTAAATAAAATCCCACAATTATGCAAATGAATTTCTGGAAAGAACATAAAAAGAATACTATCTAAAAACTTTAGAAACTTCCTATTTTTAAACATATCATATTCTTCTAAATAAACTGGTTCTTTCCATTGACTTATAATTATTTCATTTGTCATTTTTCTTCTGCCTCCAATTCTTCTTCTGTTATATTTAATCTTCTCATAAATCTTTTAAGTAAATATATTGGGGTAATTATTGAATCTTCTTTTAAAATATCTTCCTTATCTTTCTTAATCCACTTAATCGCTTCTGCTTTTAATTCTCTTTTAAAAAAACAAATAGCACAATCTTCATCATAATCTTCATCCAAACATCCAATTTCTTTTAAAGTTTTAAGTTCTTTACTCATTTTAATTTCTTATAACTTATTTTTAATTCGTCATCTCCATCTGAATAAATCACTGAGTATTCATCATCTATTGTTATTGATTTTTCTTCAAACTCTCTAAATAAAATTATAATTGATTGAAGATTAATTTTACTCCAATTCATTTTTCTTCCCCCAAATTATTAATGTCCTCAGAAGTCTTAGAGATAAGTGCACCCCTCTCCTCGCACATCTGAGAACTATGTAAATCTTCTTCTGTCACATTTAACTTATCCATAAAAAAATCAAAAATACTCTTAGGACTCCAACCTTCCAAACCAAATTTTTTAACAAATTTACCCCACTTAATCGCTTCTACTTTTATGTTTGCTTTATTCAAAATTAATCCTTCAAATTCTTCTTCTAAATTAAAGTCACAAAAATCTTTTAAAGTTTTAAGTTCTTCACTCATTTTTCATTTCCCTCCAATTCTTCTTCATACCATAAAACAATAATTTCAGAAGGTTTTATTTTATTTAATTCAATAAATTCTTTTGCTGAACTTATGTCTTTCAATACTTCTGAATATTTTACTTTCCTTTTCATTTTATTTTTTGATTATAAAAACTCCAACATAAAGTTGGAGTTATATGACATTAAACTTTTATTTTAGATTAACTTAGTGCTGCACAATCAATAGTTAACCCACTCTTAACATAATTACTCCAAGTTTCTCCAAAATCATCAATTTGTTTATGACACCAACCACAATTTTCACTATATACAAAATAAAATCCATTTGGTATCAAATAATTATCTACTATCTCTAATGAAGCATTCCCAAAAGGAATATAACCCTTACCTGCAAGAGTTCCATTTGAATAATACCATGAGGGTGTTCCAGTAGTAATTGCACAAAGACCTTCTTCAAAAGTTAAATCATTTTGAGGATTATCTTTAAAAAAAGAAATTAAATCAATAGATGTATATTCCTGTATACAAAAACAACTAATTGCTAATATTAATCCAATACCAAAAATTAAACCAATTATTTTAAAAGGTTTTAAATTCCTTTTTGGTCTTTCTTCAATATTTATTTCATTTAAATCAAAATCTATCTCTTCACTCATTTCTTATTCTTCCCTCCTTTCAATCTGTTTATTATAACAATGATCACAATATCCTGAAGATATTTGATATTTTTCAAAAACTTTTGGAAGTCCTTCTTTACCAATACCAAATTTCTTTGTATTTAAAATTCCTATATTATAATTTTTATCCTCAAAGATAAAACCACATTCACAACAATGATAATATAATTTATCTTTATTTAACCTTTTATTTAATTCATTTTCTAAAGAGATTTTTTCTATATTTTTTTTCATTTAATATTCCCCCACATATATACTTTTTTAATTTCCCCTCTAAATCCTAATTTTTTTACAAACTCTTCTTCTTTTTCTAATTGATATATTGCTTTATCCTTCTGAAGATTAGTACTTTTATATTCAACTAAATAAAGAGTACCATCATAAATTAAATTATCTACCTCGCCTGCCCTAGTAACCCCATCATTTCTGTAAAAGAATACATTACTTGCACTTATAATTGGTTTTCCCTTACAAACTATTTTAGGGTTATTCAATATTTCATTAACCATTTTATTATGTAAATTTTTTCTTGTCATTTTTTACTTCCAGAGAACCCTCCTTGCCATTACACAAATATAATCATAGTGCTTTTCTCCAATAAATAAAGGGATAAAATCTCTGTCTGCATAGTGTTTTTTACCTTTATATTCATAAATTAAATCTCCAACCTTAACTTGTTTAAAGTTCTCCATATACAATTTATCAAACTTTCCTTCTAACTTATTAAAAGATTGATAAATAATTGGATCACTATTTTTATCTAAATTGTTTATTCTTTTTGCTAAATTTTTTGCTAAATTATCATTACAATATTTTTCTCCAATCTCAATAGATATCCCATTTTCAACATTATCTATAAAAGAATGTCCACTTGCAACTTCATCTCCCATAATTACTACTTTTTTCAAACCAAGTTTTTTACATAATTTTATTTTATAATTATTCGCTTTTGTTACTATCCCAAATTCTTTCATATCTGCTGTTGTTGTATGAATATCTACTAAGTTGTATCCCTTAAATTTTTTTAATAAAACTCTTGCTAATTTTATTTCAAAAGAATTACCTTTTTTATTAAATGATCTGTTTAAATCTTCTTCAACAAATCTTTTATTTAATTTAACTGCTTGTGGATTAGAAATAAGAATATGATTAACTTTATTTGAAAGTTTTAATCCAAATTGCTCATCTCCATGAACACAAACAGAGGTTATAGTTTCCCTAAACATATTAAACTATCTCCTTTTTTATAATCAATATTTAACATTTCAAATAAATTCATAGTTATTTTGTCTGCTTGAGGAATTTCAGAATAAAGAGAAGTTCCATAAAAACCTCTGCTTACTCCATATTCGTCTGTTAAAATATTAAGGGATCTACCAAATCTCATTTTTTTATAATAAAGACTATCTTTTCCAAATCTAGGAGAAATATTTGAACACATAGATTCAAGAGCTTTATACATTCTTGGATTTTGTGTTTTTAATCCAATAAACCTTTCATCATTTAATATTAGCTTTGTTATTTGTTTAAATAGTCCTTTCCCTTGAACTTCTTTTTTAAATGCAGCCCCTTCTGCAAATAAAATATTTTCACCAATATTTATATTACTATAAGATGCCATACCCTTTATTTCATTATTTTCTTCAACTAAAAATAATTTATCTGGAGAAATTAAATGATTATAACAATCTTCTTTAGTCATTTCACTCCCAAAACCATCTCTTATTGCTTCGATTGTCTCATTAAATTTCTTTTCGTTCTTGAAATATTCTATTGGGTTTTTTATTTGTATTATTTTCATCGTTAATATCTCCGTTGTCTTATATATAAATCTCCTAACAATTCTCTTATTCCACGCATATCCTTTTCAGAAAATACATCTGCAGAACCATAGTGTTTTATATAAGTATTATAATCATGACCTAATCTTGTACATATTTCTGCAATATCAATTCCTAATGCTTTCAAATACATTCCATGTGTTTTTCTAATATTATGGGAAGAGAACTGATCTGCATTTAAAACATTCAAAACCTTAAGTTTATTTTTTAATAATTGATTATATCCTGCTTGACTTATTTTAAATAGATATTCTTCTTTATTTTTCTTATCACAAAATCTTTTAATCTTCTTAGAAAATTCAGTAGATAAACTTATAGTTCTTGGTTTACCTGTTTTTTCTCCTTTCTTTGCTTTTGTTTTTGTTTTCCATAACCTAATATTATTTCTATCAAAATCAAAATCAATTGGTCTTATATGGATTAATTCATCAAATCTCCCCCCAGTATTAAATTGTAATTCATAGAGTAGTTTGTTTTTCCTCTTTTCAATTGATTTTAAAAACATTTTCCAATCATTAGGATATAAAAAAATGTTTCTATCTCTTGTTTTTTCCATGTTAATTATAAACTTTATTAATAATTATTATTAATGAATCTTTTATATTTATTTACTTTTTACCTAAACTATAAAGTTTATTTAATAGTAATCCCCTCATTTTTATCTGAAATTATAGTTCTTTTGACTATTTAAATGTTTCTATTAACTTCTTAGGAGTAACAAAAAAGAAATAAAATAAAAATTAAAAAATAAATTATTGAGGATTATTAATCCTCTTCATCGTCTTCATCCTCAGATTCAACTTCTTCTTGTGTTTCCATCTCTTCTGTCATTTTATTCTTTTTCCTCCTTTCTAACTCTCTTTAAAAGTAGTTTATTCAAATAAAAAAATAAAAAGATTCCAATTAAAGATCCATAATACCATAAAAAGAATATTAGCCCATATACTTCTGAATTTACATCATCTTTTAAAAAAAGAGATAAAAACGATTCAGCAGGTAGACCATATGAATAAGAATATGGAATTACCCATATGAAAATGGCAAATAGCCATGCAACGAAGATACACATAAATTTATGTAAAAACCAATTTTCTATATCTCCAAAACACAGGTAAAGTAATTCTCCAACACCAAAAATAAGGATTAAGAATACTAGTTCAAATATCATTTGTATTTACCTCCTTTATAATTTTTATTATCAAATCCCCTTCTTGTAAATAAATAGTTGAATACATTTGTCCATCTCTTAGTACTTCATAACCTTGTATTGTTATTTTATCTTCATTATTAATAGTTTCTTTATTATATGAATAGGTCATAAATAATAAAAAAATTAAAAACATTTCAATTAATAATAAGACTTTTAAACAATCATCTAAAAATTTATTATCTTCTTTTCTCATTTTTAATAAAAAGAATCCCCCTCCTTTAATAAATTATAAAAAATAATCCCTCCGATGAAATAATTATCAATAACATAACCAACAAATAAAATTTCTTTAATATCACCTAATTGGTTTTCTAAATTTAAATTAAATTCTTCCTCATAGATTTTTGCTAATTTATCTTCTTTCATTGTTTTTTCCTCTTTCTTTCATTTGCTTCTTTATTTATTTTTTCTTTACACTCTTCACACAACATCTGACGTTTTCCAAAGGGTGTAAATCTTTTACCACAATTATTACAATATCTAAAAAATCTTTTTGGCTCTTTCATTATTAATCTAATTCTTCTGAAAAAGAATCATAGACCTCTTGTTTTAAATTATCTAACACTCCTAATAATTCATAAAATGATAAAACATTAAGATTTTGATTAATTAAGTCCCTTATTTTATCTGTTAATTCATCCGCTTTTTTTCCCTCATTAACTTTAACAATTTCTATTGTATTTTGTTTTATCAATTTAAATTACCTCTAAGTTATCTTTTATTTCATTAAAAAGACTTTTTAAATCTTCTTCTTCTTTTCCAACATTTAAATATTTCCTAAAAGCTAATAATAACTCCAAATCTTTTTTAATCTGCCTATCTTTTAAATTAAATTCTTGATATTTTTTTGTTAAAAGCCCATATAAAATATAATTATAAATAACTTTCATTCTCTTCTCTACCCTATATTCAATCACTTCTTTTTGTTCCATTTTATTAAATAAATATTAATTACTAGGATAATTAAATCCTAGTAATTAAAATATAAGACTTGTCTATCTATTAAGTTAACTTGGTTGAAAACGAAATAGTTGAAAACAAGACAATTAAGATTTCTCCTTAAGTCTTATAGTTATATGTTAAAAGTGTCCTAATTTATACATTATAAGAGAGTCAAGACTAATAATAAAAATAAACATAAAATAAAAAATCGTTTAAATTGTTTCTTGAATCTAAACTTTAAGCCCTAAAAGTCAATAATAAACTTTTGTTTATTATCTCATTTCTCTTAGTGATACTTTATCTTTATCTATGTTCTATTTTCCCTACAAATTAAAAAATATAAATGTTATGGTGATTAATTATTAATTATTGTAATAACTTCAGACTTATTTTTAAGTAATAAATTCCCTATTGTCTGTGTTCTTGTATCTTTGATATAAACATCACCTTCTTTATTGAATGAATATTCAATAATATCCGCAAGATATTTATTTAAAGTCCATTCATTAAAATTATCTCTTAAAATCTTTGAAGTAATTAAACCACTTTTATTTAATAAATAATTAACTCTCTTAGTCTTTGCCCTATTTGAAAAAGTATTATTCATTAAACCCCTTAAGAATTTTGTAGAAATTCCTTTCTTAAAATCGTTTTTAAGTTCATTAATTAAATTAAAAAAAACTTTAGAGTTCTTTTTATTTAATTTTCCTTCTAAACAATCTTTTAAATCATCTATTACTATACTATATGCTCTCATCTTTGTTTATTTTCTCCTATTTAATTAATTAAGAATAGTAACTATTCTTTTAATTCTTCTTTTAATTCTCTTAAATTAAGTTCAAAATCTTCTTTTAAACTATCTTCGTCAAGAGTAACATTCCCATTTTTATCAAGAGTCCAAAAAACTCTTAAAATAAAACAATCTGTATGCCCCCTTAAATCTTCGAAATGTTCTCTTAATCTTGTTTGAAATTCTCTCTCGTTCATTTTCTTTTTCTCCAATTTAATTCTTAAGAATAGTAACTATTCTTTTATTATTTCTTCAATTTCTTTTATTACCCTTTCAATAACGTTTGCTTTATCATATTTTTCAAATTCCAAAAAATATTGATGCATAAAACTTAATCTATCTAATACTTTTGACATAAAATCAACTTGTTTATTATTGTAGTTTTCTAAAGCATTTCGGATAATGTTTAAACTTTCATCTTTTGAAATGTTATTCATTATTTCGTTTATTTCTTTTTCTTCCATTTTCTTATTTTCTCCTTTCACTTACAGAGATCTTAAGGTATTCTCTGTTTACCTTTTTTTAACTAAAATAAAAAATTAAAATAAAAATTAAATTATATAAATTTCTCCATTAAAATAAAACTCTGTTGTTCCTGTTTTTTCGTGTTTTCCTGTAAAATAACAAATATCCGCCATTTCTCCATCTTTAAAAAACAAATATTCATTAATTCTTATTGAATCTTCAACATCTTCTTTTTCATGTTCAACAAATTCTTTTATTAATTCTCCTTTTATATTTTCAACTTCTTCTTCCATAGAATCTAAAAAACCCTTATGTTCATTAAAAGCTCTTTTCTTTGCTTCTTCTTCCAACTCATCATATTCATAAAGTTTTATTTCTATCTTTATTGTTTTCATTTTCTTTATTTTCTCCTTTCACTTACAGAGATCTTAAGGTATTCTCTGTTTACCTTTTCTTAACTAATAAAAATAAAAAATAAAATTAAAGTTTCCAACTTTCTTTTAAAAGTTTAGTATTAAACTCCAATTTCTTAATATTCTTTTTAATACCTTCCTTTAAAACCTTAAAACTTTCTTTTGATATACTCAAACCTTCCTGCGAACAAATATTAAAAAGTAAATCCTCTGGTATCCAACTCTCAATAATAACATAACTCAAAGCTATATCTTGACTTAAATCCATTCCACATCCTGTTAAACTTAAATAATATTTGTCGTTTTCAGTGTTATACATCACACAACAATTAGTATTTAATGCAACTTTTAAAATATTTTCTTCACTTGGTGTAGTTTCTAAAGGATAAACATAATTATATATAGGTTCAAAGTCATTTAAATTTTCTTCCCAATATTCAACAAGTTTATTTTTATCATCCAAAAGACTTAAACTTTTACAAACCTCTTTAAATTTTGGGTGTTCCTCATCTTCTATTATTTGTCTTAAAATAGAAATTGTTTCATTTTCCCATTTTTCAAACCTATTTTCACTCGTCCAATCTTCATAAATTGCATAACTCATTTTATTTTAAACCCCCTTGCATCTCTATTAAATTTAATTCTTCTTTCTTAATCTGTTCTTTTAATTTATTTATTCTTTCTCTTGCTCTTTTAATTTTCTGTTTAGCATAAAAAGGTTTTTTCTTAATTTCTGTTTTTTTTGTCTGTTCGCATTTAATTTTATAGTCTTTTTCTATTTCATTAATAAATAATTTAAATAAAGGTTTTTCGTGATTTGTTCTTTTATCAAAACCACCCATAGCTTTACGCAATAATTTTAAACTTTCATTTTTTGTTTTTTCTAAAAAATAAACACTTCCATTATTTTTTAAAAAATAGATTTGTTCAACTAAACCGAACTTTCTTAATCTGTATTTATATAATGTTTTTTCCATTATAAATAATCCCATAATTTATTTAATTCTTCTTGTGTCATTTCTTCGCCTTTTTGGTTTTTATTTATAAGTTCCTCTATGGCTTTATTTTCAATTCTTATTATCTTTGTTTCTTTTGGTTCTTCCATTTTCTTATTTTCTCCATATTTAATTCTTAACCCCACGAAGTAGGGTTTTAACTTTTATCAAAATCTAAAAGCACTTCGTTACAATCTTCACATTCTATTGCTATATTCTGTTCACCATATTCAACACAAACAATATTATGTCCTTTGTGTGCTTTCAATTCTTCATAATTACTTACTCCCATTTTTCTATTTTCTCCTTTCATTTACAGAGATTTTAAGGTATTCTCTGTTTACCTTTTCTTAACTAATAAAAATAAAAAATTAAATTAAATTAAATTAATAAGACCGAATTATAAAGCCGTCGTTTAAATCATCACCTAACTTTATTAAAGTTGTATTTTCACTTATTTCATTTTCCATAAAAGCTTTAAATTCTGTTTCTTCATCTTCATTTAAACTTCTTTCTTCTTTATTACCTGTGATTTCTCCTATAAATTCGTTTATTTCTTCTGTTGTGTAATAAGTGTTTAAATACTCGTTTAAATCCTCATATTCATTATATTCGCAACATAAAGCAATTATATCGAGTTCGATTTCTTCGTCTGTGTCTTCTTCATAACTTTCAAGATAATCAAATAAAGCTCTTTTTCCATCATAAGAAAAATTGTTATCTCTGTTCATATCTCGAAAAGCGTCGCAAAAACTACAAAAAGTTATATTTTGTTTCATTCTTCTTTTAAAGAATAATCTTTTAAAATCTGTTTTAGACTCTCGGCTTTAAATCCGTTTTGTTTTAAAAACTCTTTTATGTGTCGTGTTGTAGTCTGTGAGTATTGACCCATAACATAAGCTTTATTGTTTTTTATATAACAAACCCTAGTATTATAACTTATTAAAATAAGTTTATCTTCTTCTTGTATAACTATTGCTTTATTATAAAAAGATTTTCTTGTGTCATAAATACATTTAAGTTCTGTTTCCATTATTCTTTTAAACCCCCTTTTCCACTCTCTTTAAAAATCTCTTTTAAAACATCTTTTAATTTATCCTCTATTGCTAATTTTCTTAATTTTGGGTTTATTTTCTCCCAATCTTTTTTATAATGTTCTTTAAGTTTCTTTTCTCTTTCTTGGTATCTTTTTATTTCTTTATTTATCATTTTTTAAATATAAAAGGGAGTTTCCCCCCTCTTTTTTGAAATTTAATTTTTTCTTTTCAGATATCAACAATGCTTTATAATAAAAGCCATTACTCCAAAATCGTTTTAATAACAATTTCATTTTATACCCAACCTCTCTTTTAATTTTATATTCTCTTCAATCCTTCTTAATAAAAAGAACATAGTAACAACCCATAAAAGCATAAAGAAATAAAAGCCCGTTTTTAACTGGCTTATTTTCTCGGCTTGTTGTGTTGTAACAAGAGCGATATTTAATAAAAGAGCATTCATTTTAAACCCCACATAGATAAAGGGATTATAAGCCAATTTGTGCAAGGTGTTAAAAGACACCCAATAGTTAAAAGGATTAAAAGCCCTACCTTAAATTTATTTAACTTTGGAATGTAAGGTTTAAGCCCTCTTTCTTTTAAAAGGTTCTCTGTGTGTCTATCTGTCTGTCTTAAGCCCTTTATAGATATAAGTAAACTTCTTAAAGAGTTTTGGTTTCCGTATCTCTCAAGGCTTAATATATGTTGTCTTGTTTTCATAATCTACTTACTCAGAAGGAGTTTATAAACCTTTCGTTTAAGATTGTGGTGATGGAATATATATGTTTGAGTATATAAGTTTGTAGTATCTTAAAAGTAGTTATAGGTTTTTTGTTTCTACTTTTCAGGAGTTCAAAATAAGAGGTTTTGGAAGCCTTATTTATTTATTATTTTAATTAAATAAATCAACTTATGCAGGTATAAATAAATATGATTTAATCAAATAAATAAAGATAATTCTCAAATAAATAACAAATAAATAACCGAATAACTTTTTTTAATTTAACCATTTATTTTTTATTTTTTTTAAACAGACAGACACGCAATTTAATTCAATATCATAATTTTAATTTATTTTTTATTTTTTTTAATCTGTCAGGGCTGTAATTTAATTCAAATGACCATCCTAACATGCAATTTAAATCATTTATACCAAATTAATCTAAAAAATCAACAAAAAAATAGACTCTTTTATTTGACGGGCCCTCACCTGGTCAAGATTTAGGTAGTTAAAAGTAATTTGACCGCGTAGCGTAAAGACACATCCCCTAAAAACCCCCCTTTTAACCCTATTTTAAATATAAACTATACAAAATGATATCCAAAAATATTCAAACAATAAAATACCCCCCTCAAAAATTAAAAACATATATAGAAATAATTAATTCCTATTTCTTTTCATCTTCTTTATCATATTCACTCTGTTCTTCAACCAATCTATCATACTCATCTTTCTTTTCAATATAAGATCTGTAATCTTGAAGTGCATGATCAACAGTATCCTTTCCAATTTTCTTCTTAAGAACCTCTGACATCTTTTCTGCAACATCAACCATTGTTAAATCCATATCTTTTTTATATAAATATACTAAAGCATCACGTTGTTCTTTTATTTTAGTCTTTTGTTGACCAAGTTCTTTCTTTTTTAATGCTAATCTTTTAAGTTTAGAATATTCATCCTTATCAAAAGGCAACCATCCAGGAAATTTCCCAGTAAAGCTAGGATAAGACGCAGAATACTTTGAAAGAATACCTAATTTTTTCTTTCCATGGTTATAAAGAAAGTCTTTTTGTGTTTCATTATAAAAATTAAAGAAACCACGATTAAAATTCTCATCTAAAAATACATCAATTAAAAAATAACTACGACTTACTGCATAATCCATATGCAATTTAAAGAAATCTGGTAACACAATCAAAATAACATGATTATATTGTCCACATTCCTGAAAAAAATCTTCAAGCAATCTATTTAGAGATGTCATTGAAGTTTTAGCATCTAATCCAGTCCTTCCTTCATCATAAACAATAACAGAATTTGGATCCAATGTTCTCCCAAGACGCATTAAGTCTTCTGGATCAAAAACATAATTCTTTAGAGAAAAGTTTAAAGGTTTATCTGGCTTTTTGATAACTCTTGGATTAATAAATCTTCCTTCTTCATTCCTTTCAAGACACATTTCACCTCCAGCAAGTAACCATGCACAATAAAAAGCTACTTGAGAAGCTATTGTAGACTTGCCTGTTCTAACTTTACCTCTTCCAGATATAATACCTACACAATCAAAATCTCTTTTAAGAAATTGTGGTATATGTTGCAAGTTTTCTGCTAGATACCCATCCATATAAAATCCTTGCTTCCATTCTTTTTTAGATTTTATAAATCTTTTAACATCAGTTACTAGAACCATCTAATTATTTCCCTTTTCCAAAGTTTCCAAACATTGCAGAACCTGGAGTTTTTATATTTTCTTTAAGATAAAGTTTTAATTCTTGCATCCTTATACGCAACCATTTATCTTTTTTCTGAACAGCATGATACCACATACTCCTATATTTTGATTTCTGTATTGCAGGACATTTAATATATTTATTTTTTAAATCACTTATGTTCTTTGATAAAAATAAATAAACTCTTGTATTCTTATCAGATAATTCTACATTAGTAATCTCCCCTTTTTCATTTTCTGTAACCTTAACTTCTTCCTTATAAGCTAAATTACAATAAATTCTATCTAAAATAGTATCCCAATGATCATAATCAGCTTTAATAGCTTTATTATCTGTAAGTGACCATAAATAATTTAGTCTAAAAACAAGTCCTAATGATGCGTCTCTTTCTGGTGTAAAATCTTGTGCCATAATCCCTTCCTTTTTAATAAAAATTAATAATTAAAATAATAACAATAACTATTTAAATCTTTCTATTAACTTAAAAGTAGTAACAATTTAATTTTTAGCTGTATTAAACAACTTTCTCATCTCTTGTTGCTTAATAGTTTCTAACAAACCTACTAGCTCTAAAGTATTTTGGATTAAATTTTCATCTTCATAACCTTGCACTTCAATTATATTTCCAAATTCATCTTTTTCAGTATCTACTTTTATTTTTATAACTATTTGTTTCTCCATTTTTTTATTTTTTTATTTTTCCAGAACTGCAATTTAATTAGATACTAATTCTCCAAGAGATTTAACACTTAATTTTGATAAAACAAACTCTAAAGTCTCATCTTTATCTTTATCTTTAAGGATTTCTTTTACTTCTTCCTTTAAATTCTCGAGTGCTTTCTCTTCAATTTCTTTAAGTTCTGCATCTGTGATATTATTTTCCATCTTTTTTACCTCCTTTCAATCTTTAAACTCTTGCTCCTTTTCCACGATTACATTCTTTACATAAAGTTGTAAGATTAGATTCTTCATCAGTTCCACCTTTTGATACAGGAATTCTATGATCAACTTCTAATTCAACATCAGGTGCTCTTGCTCCGCATGCCTGACAAGTATATCTATCTCTACTAAGAATTTTATGCCTTAATGCTTTTGGCAATGGACTTCTATTATTTTTATTTTCTTTTTTTACGTAATCTAGAGGAATAATTGAACCATCAACAATCTCATCTAAAAATATTTTAATTGGTGCTTTCTCTCTCCCTTTAATCACAACATATTTCATTCCTATTTTATTTTTTTTAATAATTTGCCCTCTTACAATAATATTTTGTTCAAACTTAACTTTTAAACTAATGATTACTTCTTCTTCATGATAAAACTTTAATAGTTTATTTATCTTTTTTATTTCTATTCCCATTTTAAATTTTTTGTCGTTCAAGCTTAAATCTCCCCTACCTAACAAGTTCAGGAAGGGGACAGCTTTTTCGCTTTCACTCCTGATGTTTGTCTGCTATCGCAGTCTGTATGTTAAAGCTTTTCAGGTTTGCAGGTGAACTACTCACTACCTAACAAGTTAAGGTAGTGGCTTCTCGTTTCTTTGAAGCCATAAGTCTTAAGTCTATAAACACTCAAGTCTTTAAAGACTTCTCCACGAATGCCAGTTCCTGACTAATATTTATAAAGTATTAAAGTATTTAAATGTTTCTATTAACTTATTAGGAGTAACATTTTTTCTTACCTTGATTTTTAACATAAGATTGTACTATTGGTAAAGATACATTTCCACAAGATATTATACAAAATGAAGGACTCCATAAATGATTACTAATTGCTCTTTTTAAAAATGAATATCTTCTCCTAAGATATTTAGAAGTTGAAGATTTAAGATTACACATAAATTTAGATATATCAAAATCTGATCTAACTTCTATTAGAATATGAAAATGATTTAAATCAACTCCAAATGCTTTAAGATTTACATCCCAAGATTTACATATATTTTCAACTCTTTCTTTTAAAATAAAATTAATCTCATTAAAACAAAATACTCTCTTTCTATATTTTACACATTGTATAATATGATAATGAATAGTATAAACTGAATGTGCTCTACTATTCAATTCATGAACTTGTTCAAGTTTCTTTTTTCCCATTTTTTGTCGTTCAAGCTTAAATCTCCCCTACCTAACAAGTTCAGGAAGGGGACAGCTTTTTCGCTTTCACTCCTGATGTTTGTCTGCTATCGCAGTCTGTCGTGGTGCAGTTAAAAACTTAGGGCTCGGCGGTGAACTACTCACTACCTAACAAGTTAAGGTAGTGGCTTCTCGTTTCTCTAAAGCCATAAGTCTTAAGTCTATAAACACTCAAGTCTTTAAAGACTTCTCCACGAGCACACCTTTAGTCTTTTTAACTAAAGGGCCCAGTTCCTGAGTATAAGATCTTTTAAGGATATTCAATGCAGCATTATAATCTCTATCTATTTCTAAACCACATTTATTACAAACATATTTTCTATCACTTAATTTTAAATCTTCTTTTATATTTCCACATTTTGAACAAGTCTTTGAAGTATTTTTAGGATCTACTCTTATTAATCTTCCACCTCTTTCTTTTAATTTATATTCTAACATATCAAAAAACTTACCCCATGATGCATCATGAATATGCGACCTCATTTTCTTGTTACGTTTTCCCTTACCTTTTTTTGATACCATCTCTGAAATTTTTAAATCTTCTATAACAACTTCTTTATAATTCTGTGGATAGTAATAAGATACCTTATGTAAATAATCTTCTCGAGCTCTTGTTCTCTTTGCATAAGTATTATTTAATAATAATCTTATATTTTTTCTTCTATTCGATCCTCTTTTTGCTTTTGAAAGTTTTTTATTATAAATAGCTATCTTCTTCTCATATTTCTCCATGATCTTTGGCCTATCCCAATATTTACCTTCACTATCATAAACAAAACTTCCAAGTCCCATATCTAAACCTATCCTTTTCTTCCTTCCTTTAACCTTTATTTTTTTTGGTTCTTCATTAGAACAAGTTATTAATCTGGCAGTCCATAAATTTCCTTCTTTTTTTATAATTACACTTTGAATTTCTTTATAATTAAACTCTCTATGTGCTAATATTTTAATAAATCCAATCTTACTTAAATATAAAATATCAAAACGTTTACCTGTTCTTATAAATTTAAAACCACTATCATTATAAGTAAAAGAATCAAACTTTTCTTTTGATTTATATTTTAATCTTCCAATTTTTCTACCACCACGTGCATTAGAAAATAAAGATTTTCTTTGTCTAAATAACTTCCAATTTTCATATCTTAATGATGAAACATAATAATCCTCTTTAGATTTTGGACTTAAAACATTTGTATAATATGTACAAATCTTTTGTGTATTACCTCTATCTACTTTTGATTTAACACAATCTGGAAAATATTTTTCAAAAACTCCATATAACTTTTTATAATTCTCACATTCCTTAACTCTTTTAAAATAAATTTCTTTCTTTGTATCTGATGCAAATTCTTTTTGTTCTTGTATAGTATAAGGTTTTCTTTTTAAATCAAATCCACCTCCATTATAATACTTTGTCCAAATATATCTTTTAGGTTCATTCTCTTTAGCATCGTAAATAAAATAATTTCCTTTATTATCTAAATAAAAATCTCTTTTAAATCTTCTTTCTTGCATATCAATTCCAAAAATTAAATTATTATATAAAAGTCTACACTGATTTAAATGTTTAAATAATTTATTTTCTATAAATTCATCTGGATATAATCTAAACTTATAACACTTTCCAAATTTAGATTTAATCCTACTTTCTTTTTTTTCTTCTATTTGTTCTTTTTGTTTTCCCATTTTAAATTTTTTGTCGTTCAAGCTTAAATCTCCCCTACCTAACAAGTTCAGGAAGGGGACAGCTTTTTCGCTTTCACTCCTGATGTTTGTCTGCTATCGCAGTCTGTTTTTTTGTTTCATTTTAGTGAACTACTCACTACCTAACAAGTTAAGGTAGTGGCTTCTCGTTTCTCTAAAGCCATAAGTCTTAAGTCTATAAACACTCAAGTCTTTAAAGACTTCTCCACGAATGCCAGTTCCTGACTAATATTTCTAAAGTATTAAACTATTTAAATGTTTCTTAAAACTCAAAAGTAGTTACATTATCATAACCTTGCAATCTTTTATTTATCTTTTCTTCTTTCTTCATAACTTTTTCTAACAAAAAATCATCTAATTCATCATCAGACAAAAAATAACCAAAACACTCAAAAATCAAATCATATATCTCATTTTCACTCATCTCATATTTTTTTTGCAAATCCTTAATTGATAAAATATTTCTCATTTTTTGTCGCCTCTTTTTCCACTGGAAATGAAGGTAATAGAAAATACCAGATTGTGCGAACTTTTGAGCCAAAATTAACAAGACCAGTAAGACAGACCGGACAGCAGGTCACTATTAATATACATGCGTGCAATGGAGTGGGGGTACCTGTCTTATCAGTCTTATCAGTCTTGTGCATTTTCTCTATCTTTTTTCCATTTTATTCCTATCCAAGCCCTTACTTGTTTCTTAACATAAGTATCACTATCATACCAATCAACATATACTCTACCATCCTCAACTCCTTTCTCTTTCATTCTTTTAGAAATAGTTCTATCTGACATTTTTCTATGTCTATTTTCAACTAGCCATTCATTTAATGTTTTTTCTAGTTCCCATTTTGGAATATTTCCTTCAACATCCTTTAATGTTGTAAATTCTTCTAAAAACTTTTCTAAAGGATCACTATGATCCTCATATTTTTTCATTCTTTCTTCAACACTTCCTTCATTATTGAATTCTCTTCTTTCCAATAAATCTTTTAATATTCCGATACACTTTACACATAAACACTCATATTCTTCATCTGTAATTTCTCCTAAAATATCTTTTTGTTCAGAAAATTGATTTGGAAAATCAATTATTAACCATCTTCTATAAAATCCAATAGTTTTATCAGTTGTTGTAGGCAAATTATTAGTAGCAATTATAATCTTTGCATAATTAAAATCTTCAAAAGGATTCTTATTCTTATATTCATATCCAATCAAATCTCCTCCAGATAATTTTTTCAATATAGAAGTCTTATTCATTTCACTAAAATTAGTTTCTCCCATCTGACATACTAATTTTTTATGTAATCTAGTAACTTCAAACCTACTATTTAATAAACTATCTAATTCAGTACAACAAATATTATCATTTCCAAGGAATTTTCTTAATAAATTCAAAAAACAGCTTTTTCCATTCATTCCACTTCCAATAAAACAGAATATTCTATGTAAAGGATAATCAGGGATTAATCCATAAGCTAGAATTTCATATAATGTTTGTACATATTTCTTACCTACCCACTCTTCAAATATCTTATCTAACTTAGGAGTATTAACATATCTTTCTTTATTCAGTGCCCAAGGTATTGGATTTGTAACAAAATATTTTGGGGTTGCTTTAAATTCATTTCCATTTTTTATATCAACTATTGTATCTTTAAACTGTATCCAAGTCTTTTCAATAGGAATTGGTACTTTCTTTCTTCCAAATTGTCTCATTGCTTCAAGAATTTCTGCTTTATCTTTAGAAGATATAGTATTTGCAGTAGAATTATCACTAACCATTATTAAAATTTTTGTTTCATCTACTAAATCCCATTTTGACTTTTTTTCTTCCCATAACCACCATATTTTAGAATCATCATAAAAATAAGGTTGAACATTCCATATTTGTTCAGCTAAATCAAGCTTATCAAAATAAGAATTAACTATATTTCTTACTTTATTATTAGGATTAAAATCCGTAGGCTTAATAACTCTTGCTTTAATTAACTCTTGAAGTTTCCAGAGTTCTGCAATTTGTGTTGCTTCTTCATCAGATTTAATTTGTTCATTAAATGGAGCTTTTTCAATTAACTCTCCTGCTTTTTCAACTTCTCCTTGTTCGAGGAATTTATTAACTAATTCAATAATCTTTTTTGGGGTTAACTTATTTTCTTTTTTTTCATTTTCAATTATTTTATCACCCATTTTTAATCTCCAATGATTTAGGATCAATAAATTCCCTAATAGAATTTGGTTTAATTGATTCAAGAAGTATAGGCATCGTACCTTTTACATTTTCAGCTAGGACCATACTTTTTTTCTCTTCATTAAGATCAAGAATTACTCCATTATAAAAGATTTCATTAAAATCTTTAAAATGAACTTTGATTTTGTTTTCAAAAAAGTATATTAACTTTCTATATATGTCTTGGGTTAATTTATCTTCAGATAAGATATCATAATCCATTTTATCATTTGTCATGAAGTTACAAAAAACAAATTACTATTTAAACTTTTCCCTACACTTAAGAGTAGTAACAAAATAAATATAAGTTTGACTAAATATTCAAAGTTAGTCAAACTTATTGTTTGTGTGAAACTTAATTAAAAAATCCTCAGCTTAAAGGATATATTAAAAAAACTATCAACTTTTTAAAATTTTCTATACACTCAATAGTAGTAAATATACCAACATTTAAATAACCTTAACAATTTAATAATCTTATAGGAGGCTTAGCTTATATATAAAACATAAAAATGATAGCAAATCTTATTGGTGGATTCGTATCAATTCTTGTAGGTACTAGTTTAATTGGACCAGTTTCAACTGAAGTTAACACTGTAGCTGTTACAAACGGAGCTCTTTACAACGCATCATCTTGGGGAGCAACAGTTTTAAAAATGGTTCCAGGTTTCTTTGCACTTTCAATTTTAGGAATTGGAATTGCTGTAACTTACACTAGTCTTAGACAAGCAGGAATTGTTTAAATGACACATATTAATTTAATTAAAGGTAGGAGTA
>Ga0272442_10000406_pt1 | contig 70418 bp, 71 predicted proteins | sample SSMForm2O_FD_200262 | JGI IMG/M metagenome (GOLD analysis project Ga0272442, IMG submission 200262) | Marine sediment archaeal communities from Little Sippewissett salt marsh, Falmouth, MA, United States - SSM-Form-2O | ecosystem: Environmental > Aquatic > Marine > Wetlands > Sediment ...
TGGCCTTTATATAGATATGATCCAAGATTAAAGGATGAGGGTAAAAATCCATTCCAACTTGATTCCAAAGAACCAAACGGTAAACTACATGATTTTCTTATGGGCGAAATAAGATATAACACACTTTATAGATCATTTCCAGAGGAAGCAAAAAGACTGCATAAGCTACTTGAAAAAGATGTGAACGATAGATATAAGACATACAAAAAAATGGCAGAAAACTAAAAAAAATTTCTGCCATTAAAAATTTTTTATTTTAATTTCTTTACAATAATTTTTTTTACTTGTTTTACATTACCAGTTATGAGGATGTAACTTTTTGTTAGAAAGAGCAAAAGAGATAGGTCATATCATAAAAAAAAGTAAAGACATACATATAGTAACTCATATAGACGCAGATGGTATAACATCAGGTTCAATTGCATATAAAACACTTGAACGAATGAACAAAGATTTTTCTATTGAATTTGTAAAACAACTTGATGAGAGAGTATTAGAAAAAATAAAAAATCAAAATCATGAACTTGTATGGTTTACAGATCTTGGTAGTAGTATAACAAATAATTCACCAGAGATAAATAAGATCGTTACTGACCACCATATATGCCCAGAAAACTCTGATTTTAGTTTTCATTTAAACCCTCATCTATTTGGTAAAGATGGCGGATACGAGTTAAGCGGATCTGGCGCTACATATTTTGTATCAAAAGAACTTGATAAAAAAAACATGGATTTGTCACCTCTAGCAATAATTGGAGCATGTGGTGACCTGCAACATAGAAAACAAGGAAAACTAACAAGCTTGAATAGAACTATCTTAGAAGATGGGAAAAAACTCGGGTTAATTGATTTTAAAAAAGATATAAGTTTTTTTGGAAGAGAAACTAGACCTATCTATAAACTTTTACAATTTGCAAATGATCCAATAATACCAGGTTTAACCGGTAGAGAATCTAGTTGTATTGATTTCTTAAAAAAAATCGATATAAACCTTAAAGATGGTGATAACTGGCGAAAATGGATTGATTTAACAAAAGATGAAAGAAGAAAAGTTATCAGTAACATCGCACAAATCTTGCTAAATAAGGGTTTTGGGTACAATATTACAAAAGGAATTATTGCAGAAGTATATATTCTTTTAAAAGAAAAAGAAGGAACTGAACTTCATGATGTAAAAGAATATGCAACTCTTCTAAATTCAACAGCTCGTTACGGCCAATATGAAGTAGGATTAAAAGTATGTTTGGGTGATAGAGACAAATGGTTTAAAAAAGCAATAAATCTTTTACGCGGACACAGAGCAAATCTTGTCGAAGGACTCCAATTTGCTAAAGAAGAAGGTATACACAGAAGAGAATTTTTACAGTTTTTCCACGCTAAAAATGGTATCCGTGACACAATTGTTGGTATTATTGCAAATATGCTTCTTAATTCTGAAGAAACAAGTAATGATCTACCAATTATCGGTTTTGCATATAAAGATAAAGGTGAAGTAAAGGCCTCAGCAAGAGCAACCCAACAACTTGTAGATAAAGGACTGAACTTATCTCTTGCTATGAAAAAAGCTTCCAAAAAATTAGATGGCGTAGGTGGCGGTCATAGTATAGCTGCTGGTGCAACTATTCCAAAAGGAAAAGAAGAAGAATTTTTAGATTTATTAGAAATAGAGATTAAATCTCAGCTTCCTTAAGATGTTTTGTAGATTTTTACAATCTCTACTTCAAAAGTTGATGGTACCGTGAAAGGATTGTAACCTAAAACAAATTCACTGTCAATACTTCTAAAATAGGAAAATATAGCATACTCTAAAAATTCACCAGGTATCTCAGGTTGCAGGATAGACTCTGTTTCATTTCTTGATATAATTGTTGTCCTGTTAAAAAGTTTATATGAAGTGTTTGAGGTCATTGGATCAACATAAGTAGTATTTATCTTATCATCTGTAATATTTTTAACAGTATAAGTTGTATAAGGAATATAACTACCCCACATTGGATTATATGAATTAAGAGTTATATTTGAATCAATCAGTGGATCATGTGTTATAACAATTGTTGAGTCATTATAAGAGCTTATATAGCTAGAATTAGTAGGATAAACAATTTGTACTTGAGCTCCAATTTCCTCATCTATTTCTTCCCACACATATGCAAAAGTCTCACCTACACTTGTCTTAGGAGTAGTATACTTAAATATGTGGGTCTCATTTATGTCAGTTACTTCTGTTGAGTTAGTCCAAAACGTATAATCAGTTGAAATTATCTCTCCTAAATAATGAGTCTCATCTCTAAGAGTATAAAGATTAGTAGTAATATTGCCATATACCTCTTGGTAATCAAATGGCATTGACACCTCTTTTTGGATATTATAAATAGAAAATACATATGGCTGTCCAGCATATTCTGTTAGATTTATTTCATCTCCAATCTCAGGGCGTACACCATTTGATTCATCTGTTGGTATTATGTTAATGGTTTTTTTGTCTCCTTCTTTTAAACCTATCAAACCCTCGATAAACTCTTTGTTATAATATTCTCCATAGGACATCAAAATATTATTTGAATAGTTACCATAACCCTCAGGCGGAGAACTTGAAGTATTATAACTTAGATAGATATTTAATGGTGAATCACCTGTTTTATTAGCCAAATTATCATAAGAAAAACCAAAAATCTCGTTATCAGTATATCGACCAATATACTGAACATCGGCACAATCGCCAAGTTCTATCTCTTTTTCACCTTTTAAAAGATTATCTAAAACACCTTCAGTTGATAAGATATAAAGACCTAGAATTGCCACTATAATTACCACTAGTGCACCTAATGCTATTTTCTCTTGTTGCATAATAGGGTTTGAATAAAATCATTATATATTAAGGTACCCCTTTTTAGTAGTTTTTAGTAGGGACTTTTTAATTTGAAAACATAATATATAAATATATCTAAGTCCTTAAATCTTACTCCAAAAATATGCTTATTAGTTTTTAATTTGCTTTATCATTGATTCTTGATTGTTTTTTATCAGATGCTTCGAAACATATTTAACCATCGTACAGATATATTATTATAGATTTTAGATAAGGATGGAGATGTAAAAATATGGAAGAAACCATGAATTTTAAAACGAATATTAAAGAAGTTGAACGTGTAAAATCAGGGATAAATGGTTTAGATAATTTTATGGAAGGCGGGTTTCCAAAAGGATCTAACATTGTACTATCTGGACTTCCTGGAACTGGTAAATCATTATTTGGTATGGCATACGTTGCTGAAGGATGCAAAAATAACGAGAAATGTTTGTATATGACTGTTGAACAACCACCTTCTGCAATTACAAAACAAGCAATTCAATTCAACTGGGATTTTACTCAATGGGAAGATCAAGGAAATCTAAAAGTTACCCATTTTGATTTCAAACAACCAATTGAAAAGAAAATGTTGGAAGATATTTTAGAAACAATTGAAAATGACCCCTACGATAGAATGGTGATTGACAGTATCAGTGCTATAGCTCATTCACCGCTCCCTGTATCATACTATGAATTTCTGAAATTCTTTGAGAAAACAAGTCAACATGGTGTAACAACAGTCTGTATTACTCAAAAAGACGATAAAGAACTAACGAATAAACTATTGGATTATGCTGGAGATGGATTGATTACTTTAGATGCTGGAGCTGTAGGGAAAACGCCGAATAGAGCTTTGCAAATTAAGAAAATGAGATATACATATGTTGATATTACTCCAAAAAACTTTGAAATTACAAAAGATGGAAAGATAATATTGCTCTGATATAGGAGCTAAAATTTATTCTTAATGTCATGCCTATAAAAGATAAAGTTGTTACATGGTACATTCAAAATATTATTCTCCCACGTAGAGAGATTATTGATAAGCCCGGATTTGTTGTTACAACATTTACCGAGGATAAATATACAACATATCTTAGAGAATTTTTTTTACCGGAACAACTTTTTGAATTAATCGAAAATAAAATTATAGAAAATTATGGGGAACAAGGAAAACAAGCATTATATTCTGCAGGAAAAAAATTTGGATATTTGTATTCATCGATGTCGAATTTTCCAACAATCAACGACGTAACAGAAAAAAAATTATCTAATTTTGCTTATCTTATGCTCCGTTACGTGGAGTCAGTTTATGCAAAACAAGCAGATCATTCTTTAAGTTTTGCAGAAAAAATTCTAAAAATAACCTTTGATAATTACATTGTCTGTAGACATAATGGACATGGTTATATAATGATGGATGGCGCGATTTCAGGCTTATGGGCATATATAATACAAGACAAATCTGTTGAAGGAACTCAGTTGGAATGCCAAGGACGTAATAATAAGCAATGCTATTTTTTCTGTGCTCCAATACAAAAACATACAAATAAAGCAAAAAAAATATATCATGAGCAAGATCTTATTGCTCAAAAATTTGAAAATGAATATAAAGCACTGAATGAAATTAGAGAAACCAAATATGCTCAAAATTCATTACTGCAATTGATAGACCTTAACTTTTTTAGTTATCAGCAGGGGACTCTCACATATAAAAACATGAGATTCTTTCCATGTGAATCCCATATTCTCTATTTATTGGAAGAGGAATTACTAAAACTACCAAATGGTGAAAAAACTCTTTTTAATGCCTGTGTCGAATACGGTAGAATTTTGCATAAAGCATATGGGCATTCAGATTATGAAAAATTCATCATGGATTTTTTCCCAGCTTTGGGGTTTGGTGAAATCTTTTTTTTAAATCATTATAAAATGACGATTGGAGCAGTTTATTATCCATGGACAAAATTTTCTGAAAAATCAAAATATATAATTTTTCGTGGGATACTTTCAGGAATAATTTCAAATGCAAAAAATAAAGAGATTATTTTCACTAATTTTGATGTTGATATAAAATCCTATTTGACGCTTACGATCAGTTAGACGATTGTCTAATATTTGAGAATATGAATTCTTTTATTGTATTAGGAATATCTCCAACAATTCTTCTTACTAAATATTTATTTGGAATCTGGTTCATGGTATATTCATAGAGGAATGTCGAAAACGTTTTACTTTTTTGAGCAAGTTTAATTGTATATTCAAGAAAACGAGAATTATAAAAAAGATTTTTTTGTTTACAACTATCTATCAATGTTTTACCGTATTCCTCTCGCCATAGAGTATCAAATGATTTTGGATTATTATTCAATATAGCATTGGCGGCTAACTCTGCAGACCAAAGTGCATATGAGATTCCTTCTCCTGTTGTTGAATCAACGTGTCCAGCGGCATCACCGACTAATATCCATTTATCATCCGCACACGGGAGATCGTAAAATTTTGGATTTTTAATATTAGGAATCTTTGCACCCCATGTTTTTTTTATATCAATATTTGGATAATAAGTGGTAATAAAATCATTGTAAATCTTTTTTATTTTTTTTGCATCCCCTGAACCTATACCAATTCCAATACTTAAATGATCATGACGCGGGAAGCACCATGCATATCCTTGGGTATCTTCAAAATATTTTATCCGAGTAGCTTCTTTTTTATTACTTGTTGCAAAGCAACCGTAACAGAGACCGATATCTTCTTTGGGTATTGGGTCAAGGATTTTTTTCCGAACAATACTATTTACTCCATCTGCTCCTACAAGAAATTTTGCTTGATATGTTTGTGTTTTTGTTTTAACATTCCAAATATCATCCTTGAGTTGAACATCAATGACTTGTTCTTGAATAAGATTACAACCTTGTTCTACTGCTTTATCGAGTAGAAATTTATCTAAAATCAATCTAGATAGGACCCAACCACTTTTTTTCCCGGTAGTCATAACGCTTGTCCCACCAGGGGAAATAAACTCAATATTGTAATCAAGATCTTTTTCTTCTGGACTATCTTGAAGGAGTTTAAATTTTTCTATTGCGAGAGTACTAATTCCTCCACCACAAGGTTTTTCTCTTGGATGTGAATGATCAAAAATTACAGGATGAAATCCGTTTTTTGCTAAAAGCCAGCCAAGATACGATCCTGATGGTCCGCCACCAACAATAACGATATCTTGGATATTTTTTTTCATTTCTACCACATTTTTATCTATATAATAGTATATATATCTTATTACCTAATTATTTAATTTATAGAGTTGCCATTAAAAATTTACCAGCAAAGAGTAACATTGGCCAGAGAAGATATTCCCCATCAACAACAATACTTGAAAGAGATTGGAAATTTGTTCCTGGACTTTTTGCTTTTTGGATATAAAAAAAGCAGTATATTGTAAATATACCTAATAATAACCAATATCCTGGTACAAGGTGCATAACAACAGCTGCTAGAAGAAGGCCGAAAGATACAAGGTTAATTATATGGAGAATTGATAGAAATTTTTGTTTCCCAAAATAAAGTGGCAAGGTTAAAAGATTTAATTTTTTATCAGTGTCCATATCTTTGATATCGCAAAAGCTTGTATCAATCATTAATCGTAAAAAGAGGAATGCAAAAATTATGAAGAGGAGCCATCCTATCGGGTAGGAACAATATACTGCTGTAAAAATAATCAATAAACTAACTGAAAAAGAGGTATAAATATTTTTAAATCCAACGATTTTTGTCGTCATTTTTTTGACTTTGCTAGTATAAAATAAACTAGAGAGGAGTAAAATTCCACCAAAAAATATACTTGTTATATTCCCAAAATATGCTATCAGTGAAAAAAATGCTAAACTATAAGCTATTAGAACAAAAGGTATGACCCTATAATATTTTTTAAGATGATTTGTTCTAGTAGAATTATCTGATGAGTCGATATTAATTCCTTTATAATGATCGTAACCGTAAATACAATATGTTCCAAGATAGGCTATCATTAAAAATTCCCATCTTATGTTTATGTTTAATAAAAGCATTGCAGATAGAGCAATAGTTGATGATGCAAGGGAGACTAAATGTCCACCATGGACAAATTCATTTATTATGAATTTCTTAATAACATTAGAAGTAAGCATTAATCCTGTTGATGAAACTCTATTTATTTGTTTGGTATCTTGATGATTAATGTTACTCATCTTTTTTCCCCATTGAGAAAACCTTTTTCTCACGATCTAAAATATCTTTATTCACGGATAGTGACTTCAAACTTGTAAAGATATAAATATTTTTTTTGTAGGTATTTATGCAGGTAGTTATGTGGCTATTGTCATCCACTACTAAACCTTCCATTTCATTCATTATTTCTTTTGCCTCTAATCTACAAATGATTAATAGTAACATAAAGCCCCACACCAAAAAATTCCTACAAAATTCGAAAAACAAGCAATTTTGTTTATTAATGTAGGAATTTTAGTAAAAAAGTTTTTTTGAAAAAAAAAATAATCTAATTGCCTTATTCTAGCATATTTATGAAATATAATATTATGCTAACCTATGACTAGAAACTATATATTAACTCGGTTAACTAAAGGATATCTATCCATGTTATCACCCTTAGCGATAGTATATGGAATATCCCATACTCCATCCACACTATTTGCGTTAGGATAACGGTCAGTATAATCACTCCAATAATTACCCTCTTCACCATTATCCCATTGGTTAATTCCTTCATCATAGACTTGTTTTAGCCCCTGATTTCTTATTATATTATTGTGATAGATAATATTATCACTAGAATCCTCATAAATCCATATCGCTTGGCAATCATTATTTGAAATATCACACCTGTATACCTGGTTTTTTGAACAATTCTTCATGCTGACACCATTCCATATATTATTAGTAATTTCACTATCATATATCCTGTTTTGATAAGAATTAGCCATCTGAATACCATCACTTATACAACTTATAACACTACAATTTGAAACAATATTATTATTAGAACCTGATATAAACGTCATACCAGAATGTGAACAATCATAGAATTCACAGTAAGTTATAGTATTATTAGAACAACCATAACCCGATTCGATACCATCACCAGTATCATAAAAAATACAATCTTTTATTATATTGAAATCACCGAAAAGAGCAATACCCTCATCATCAGAATCTCTAAAAACACAATCAGAAACCACACAACCAGAAGCAATACACCCTAAATAAATACCTATCTTACTAGTATTAAAAAAACAATTCTTAATAATAACATTATCCCCACCAACAAAGACACCAGTCTGACCAATAGGAGGAACCGTATCAAAAAAACTACACAAAGAAAAATTCTCAAACATTATATTAGGGGCATCCAAATAAACAAGAGGACTATTATTCTGAGAATTATCCACAATAACAGTCTCATCCCTACTCTCACCAAAAAGATCTACAGTTTTAGTAATAAAAATTTCATTATCAAGACCGCACTCATAAACGCCGTTAAAAACAAAAATCGTATCACCATCATCTGCCTCATCAAAAGCATCCTGGATAGTACAAAAAGGATCTTCTAAAGTTCCTTCAAACCAAGGACCTGTATTACTATCATCCACATAAATAGTTCTTGAAACAATTACTGTTCTTCTTCCTCCGTTATTTGATTGCTCATCAGGATAATAATTACTTATCATAAATAAAAATAAGAAAAATAAACATATTGCAGTTGTTTTCAAAAAAATTTTTAGAAATTTCCAGGAAACCATATCCTCAACTCCTATATAAGAATAATAGTTAAACAGAATTTATATTTTTCTTATATTCTGGGATACACTCGAAAAAGGCGTATATGTTTTAAAATGTACCAATTATTATTAAATTTGTTATATATGATAGGAAATATTTAAATATAAGTAAATTTATTGAAACCTTTAGGGAGGAAAAAAGATGAAATATAAAATAAACCCAAATATTTTAATAAACGTGTTAATTGTTCACACTGAACTTGGAGCTAATTATCCTAAAAAAATATTGTTATCTAATAAAGTGGGGGGAGAAAGATGAAAAAAACAATAGTTTTACTAACCATTATTTTCCTAATAACATCAACATTATTTGGATCTATAGCAGTAGCAGATACAAAACTGATATCACAAGAAGATATAACCGGTGGTAAATTTTTACTAGGATACGGAGACTGTCTAGGACAAAAATTTAAGACAGTACCAGAACAAGCAGATATCACTAAAATCTCGCTGTATATCGACGATGAATGGAATACAGGAGGTACCTGCAAAGCAGGTATCTCAGAAATTAAAACCATTGATGAATCACAATGGATAAACTACGAATCCCGGTCAATAGACGGGATGAACGGCTGGGAAAACTTCAACGTAAACTGCGATGTAAACCCAGAAGATACATATTACCTCATGTTTAAACTAACCTCACATGATAGCGGTGCTGCAGTTTACGGATCATGGGAAAACCCCTACCCAAACGGAGAAGTACATTACTATACAGATGGTTCCTGGGAAACAAGAAACAACTGTGATTTAGGATTTAAAATCTTTGGAAACCGAGTCCCAAACGAAGAACCAGATCCTCCAAGTAACCCATCGCCTAGTGATGGAGCAACTGATGTTAATCTAAATCCAACATTAAGCGTGTATGTAAGTGACTATGATGGAGATAATATGGATGTCACTTTCTACGATGCATCAGATGATAACGTCATTGATATAGATTATAATGTGCCAGATGGCGGAACAGCTTCTGTAACATGGTCCGGTCTTTCTTATCTTACTACATATAATTGGTATACAAAAGCAAATGATGGAGAAGACACAACCCGGGGTCCATCAAGTGGTAGCTGGAGTTTTACAACCCGCTCTAATCTACCACCAACCAAACCAACTACCCCCTCAGGTCCACGAACAGGTCACCATGGTAAATCATATACATACTCGACAAGAAGCACAGATCCAGAAGGAGACCAAATAAAATACTACTTTGACTGGGGAGACGGAACAGGCGATTGGACAAGCTATGTTAGTTCCGGTCAATCAAAATCAAAATCACATACATGGAACTCCCCTGGCACCTATGAAATCAAAACAAAAGCAAAAGATGAACATGGTGAAGAAAGCGGAATGTCAAATGGATACACAGTTAGTATAACAAATCTTGACCCATACACACCAAACGATCCAGTTCCAAGCAATCTTGATGACTGGGTAGATACAGATACATGCCTTGAATGGGATGGAGGAGATCCCAATGGTGACAGCGTCACATACGACATTTATTTTGGAACAAATAGCAATCCACCAAAGATAAAAAGCAGATACACCAGTACAAAATATTGCCTACCTGATGAATTGAATAAGCTAACAACATATTATTGGTATATCGTCGCAAAAGATAATTACGGAGGCGCTGAAGTTGGACCAACATGGAGTTTTACAACAAGAGAATATAATCCACCAGTACTAACAGAATACCCTGGCTGGGAGGAAGGTGTAAACCAGGATTGGGGGAAATGCAGTGATAAATTCACTTTTAGAGTTCATTACTTTGATCCTGATGGTGATTCCCCTGTAAAAAAGAATGTTGTAATTGATGATACAAAAAAATATACCATGAGTAAATCAGGGAGTGGACAAGATAGTGACACAGATTATTTTGTTGAGATAGAAGGCGGAGATATCGGTGGTGGAGAACATACTTATTATTTTTATTTTCATGATGGACATGATGATGCTCGATTACCAAAAGAAGATGAAGATACATGGGAATTTACTGTTAACTATCCACCAGATATACCAGATATATCAGGACCAAAAAAGATAGGTAAAACAGGTGAATTCACAGCACGTACCATTGATAAAGATGGTGAAAAAATACAATACTGGTTTGACTGGGGAGACGGAACAGAAACAAGTTGGACACCAAAAAACCCAGTATCATCTGGTACACCCATAACCTTATCACATACATATAATAACCGAATACGGAAAGAATATGAGATAAAAGTAAAAGCAAAGGACATACATGATGATGAAAGCGAATGGTCAATTCATTTCGTGGTCGCCCCAAAAAGTAAAAATATAGTTAACACACAATTTTCCCAAATTTTTGAAAAACTGATATTCTATTTCCCGATATTAAAGAGGATGCTCTCTCTAAAACTGGAGGTTTAGTTATAAAGATTAAAGTGGGGGAGGAAAGATGAAAAAAACAATAGTTTTACTAACCATTATTTTCCTAATAACATCAACATTATTTGGATCCATAGTATTAGCAGATTCAAAACTGATATCACAAGAAGATATAACCGGTGGTAAATTCTTATTAGGATATGGAGACTGTCTAGGGCAAAAATTTAAGACAGTACCAGAACAAGCAGATATCACTAAAATCTCGCTATACATCGACGATGAATGGAACACAGGAGGTAACTGCAAAGCGGGTATCTCAGAAATCAGAACCATTGATGAATCACAATGGATAAACTACGAATCCAAGTCAATAAACGGAATGGACGGCTGGGAAAACTTCAACATAAACTGCGATGTAAACCCAGAAGATACATATTACCTCATGTTTAAACTAACCACACATGATAGCGGTGCTGCAGTTTACGGATCATGGGAAAACCCCTACCCAAACGGAGAAACACATTATTATAACGAAGCAAGTTGGGAGACAGTAACTGACTGTGATTTAGGATTTAAAATCTTTGGAAACCTAGACCAACAAAACAATCCACCAAATATTCCAAATAATCCAATTCCAGATAACGGAGAAAATGATGTAAACATAAATAGCGATCTTAGCTGGAGTTGTAGTGACCCAGATGGAGACACCGTATACTACGATGTTTACTTCGAAGCAAACGACAACACACCAGACGAAAAAGTTTCCAACCACCAAACAAGCACATCATACGACCCAGGGACACTATCATACGAAACAACCTACTACTGGCAAATCATCGCAGAAGACGAACACGGAGCCACAACCCCCGGACCAACATGGCACTATACAACAAAAGAATCTCCAGATAACCCACCACAAATCACAGAAATAAAACCATACTATGCAGATGGAAGTGAAGCCTCAGATAATACCGGTTTTCTTATAGAAAGAATGGACCTTGAAAACACTTATACTGCATTTGTAACCGATGCATCCTATGTAGAATTTGAATTTGGATCTCAATTACATAGAGACAACGATGGTTCTGATGGATGGACCGCGACCTTCAACTCAAAAAACATATACCCCAACGATGAAATTGTTATCACCGCATACAACTCAAAAGGAACAGACACCAAAACAATACATCCAAGAATCATCCCAAAAGTAGGCTGGCTAATAAACTTTTTAAATTACGTAGCAAACTATAACGACACAGATTTCGCATCATTTTCAATTGAAGTAAAAGAACCAGAACACGATTACAACAACTATTGGCAACTAACAGCTGCTGTTGATTTCTCAACAGGATCGCCAGATGATGAAGACGAACCACCGGTAGAAGCCGAAGTTCCGGGTGGAGTTCCAGTTGATGACGTAGGAGGAAAGTACAGTTTTTCTGGAGGTGTTGGAAGCTCCATAAGTATATGCTCAGATGAAACAATCATTGTCACAGGTGGATTTCAAGCAGGAGTGGAAGCAAAATCAATCGGTGGTGAAATCGGAGCTCAGCTATTTGGAGATATCTCAATTAATAACAATGAAATAATCTGGAATGAAATGTATATCACAATAAATGGGAAAGTAACTATACCTGTTTTTCTTGTACCCCTAAAAGTATGTGGTATCGGTGTGGAAGCAGGTATTGTAATAGAACCACATGTAGACATAACCTTTAATCTTGACCCTGTTGACAACCCAAGCGGTGGAATTGTACCAGGGTTAGGAATTAAAATCAGTGACGATAGCGGGGCAGAATGCGCGGTAGGTGCCTTAGTTAAAGCATATGCTGAACTCGGATTTGTAATAGGTGATTTCTACTGTGAAGCAGGGGGAGATGGAACATTATATTTTAGAACACCACCAGGCAATAATGGTTATTTTGATAACTTTGTTTTACAAGCATGGATAAAAGGAAAAATAAGGCTGTTATGTTGGACAGCCTCAGGTGAATGGAGTTACACCTGGTCCAATAATAGTATGAGATCTACAGGGAAAGATTACTCCGAAGAAGCTTGGGCTCCAATTTCCAGAGAATATAAAAATCAAAACCAGTATGGAAGTTTTATATGGGACAACATAAAAGATAGCGGGACTGTGATAAAAAACGCGTTCCCACATGCCAATCCTAAAGCAGCATCTTTCCCGGGTACTGCTGGTACAAAGCAAATGATAGTCTGGTCACATGATAATAAAAACAAACCCGAGGTGAAAGGAATGGAACTTTGGTATACAATATGGAATAATGGACATATAAACCAGCCACAGAAAATAAGTCCTACAAATGATAATTTAATTCAGATGGATGCTCAATTAGGTTTTGATAGTGATGGAGATGCTATCTGTGTTTTTACTCAGACAGATAGCTCTATTGATGCAAATAGCGAAATAGACGATGTGATGAATGCTATGGAAATAGCATATACAGAATGGAATGGAAACAGCTGGGAATCCATTCAATCTATCACAGATAACAATAAAATGGATTCACAGCCTGTACTAGCATCAGATTCAAACGGGGATATAGTTCTTGTATGGACCTCCGATAGTGATAACGATATAAAAACAATAAACGACCGGAGTTTATACGCAACTTTTTGGGATGGAGACAGCTGGTCAGAGATTAAAAAACCTGTTGAAAACCAAGCAATTATATCAACTCCACAAGTAGCCATAAACAATCCTGGATTAGCAGAATGTGTATTTACCATTGATTCAGATGGAGACGTTACAACAACCAAAGACCAGGAGTTAACAAGAGTTACTATTACAAACGGAGGATTAGGAGAAACAAGTATTTGCAGTTTGACAGAAAACAACTACCAAGAGGTATCCCCATCTGTAGTATATGGTAAAGACGGTGAAGCATACGCTGTATGGTTAAGAAACAATTATCACACACAAAATAACCAGGATATATATGATGGAAAATTATATTACAGTCAAATAAGTGGTGTATCATTTGGAGGTAACACTGAACATGAAATAACAACAGGGGAGATTTCCAACCCAGTTGCTTTTTCACCCTCGGCATCTACTAACCTAGGTGATAAATATGCAGATGTTAACTTTGCTGTAGGATGGTCAAGTGATACCTCTTCAAGACTTAACTGTGCTCTTGTAAAAACAAATAATGAGATAGAAACAGGTGTTATCTATACATCTGAAAAAAAACTATCGGAAATTGATTGGTGTATGTCATCTGGTAGTATAACAGCGGTAGGCATGGAACGTGAGACTATAAACAGCGGGAATAATTGTGATGTTACCTTTGTAAAAAGCCAAGGTTTTGATAGAACCCCGCCACAAACCCAATGTTTCATAGATGGAAATAAAATAGGGCAGGGTGAACATGGCCCAATATATCTAGGTGATGTTGAAATTTCTTTAAGTAGCTCAGACACAGGGGGATCAGGAGTAGATTCAACATATTACAAACTCGATGATGGAGCGATGGTTGAATATAATGGTCCAATAACTATTTCTATTCCAACAGATCATAAAATCCGGTTTTATTCAATAGATAAAGCAGATAACGAGGAAGAAATTAAAACCAAAAATTTTGAGATCATACAAAATCGTAAACCAACAAAACCTTCGCAACCCTCCGGAAAAACAAAAGGCCCTGCAGGTGAAGAATATATATACTCAACCAGTTCAACAGACCCAGATGGTGATCCAGTATATTATCTATGGGATTGGGAAGATGCAATGAGCAACTGGATTGGACCCTATAACTCAGGAGAAACAATAACTGCAAAACACACATGGAAAAACAAAGGTAAATTTAATGTAAGAGTAAAAGCCAAAGATGACCCAAATGGTGATGGAGATTTATCTGACGGGGTGGAGAGCGATTGGTCTGATCCACTTGTTGTAAGCATGCCTAAAAACAAAGAAACACATCTCAAACCTATAAATATTCTATTTGAATATATCTTCCATCGATTTCCAATTATTAGTAGATTATTGAATCTCCTACTAAAATGAATTTGCTAAAATATTTAATACTTGTAATTTCTATCTTTATTTTTTATATTTTCATACACATTTACTACGATCAGTCTAATAAGTTTGCTAGCTAAAATAGATGTTTCTCCGTTATCATATGATGGGCATACCTCTACTATATCAAAACCAACTAATTTTTGTGAAAAAGCATCTATTATATCTATTAGATCAAAAGGAGTTATACCAAAAGGCTCGGGAGTACTTGTACCTGGAGCATAAGATGGATCTATACAATCTATATCAAGTGTGAGATATATTTTTTTATTTTTTAAATAAGATTTTGTTTTTTTGATTGCTTGTTTTATACCTTCTTTTTTAATTTCAAAAGAATCAACAAAAAAAAGATTTTCTTTTTTTGAATTATAAAATTCTTCTTTTTCAGCAGATCTCAAACCAATAACAGCAATATTTTTTATATCAATATGTTCAGATATCCTTTTTGTTACACATGCATGGCTGTATTTTTCATTTTCATATATATCTCTAAAGTCCATATGTGCATCAAGAGAAATAACTGCAATATCCTTAGGGAATGCTCTTATAATCCCGGGTGTAATAGAATGATCACCACCAATTGCTACTGGAAACTTATTTTTTTTAAGTAAATCTTTTGTAAACTTAGTTACTTTTTCTACCATCTGAGAAGGCGTATCATTCTTTAATTCCAAATTACCATAATCATGTATTTTTATATCTTTTAGATCAGTATCTGTTCTAAAGTCATATGTTTCAAAATTCCAGCTAGCTTCTCTAATTTTATCTGGAGCGTGTCTTGCATCTTTTCTAAAAGAAGAGGTTTTGTCATATGGCACTCCAAATATTACAAAATCGGCCTCATCTAAACTAGCATCAGCGTCAGCAAAATAATTTGGAAAGTTCATATTTATAAAAAATTATACTCTAGTTATTTTTTTTCTGCCTAGTGCTATCAAATATGAAATCTCATTTCCTGGTTTAAGTTTTCCTTTGTGTTCATCAGGAATTGGTATTTCAAATGTCTCATAGGTTTCCATATCCATTAATTGAACGTTTTCACCCATGAGAGCTACAACTTGAGCAGTTCTCTTATCAATAATTGGTACACCAACTTTGTGAGTTACTGGTTTTACAATACTTCTTTTCTGTCCATCAAAAACACCTATTGCTTCAATTCTTGCTTTTGCTTCACCATGTTTACCAGGTTTAGAAGTAGAAATACTTACTATTTTACATGGCTCATCATCAATTATCATGTATCTATTTACTTTTAATGTTCTTACCTCTGCTAGTTCCTTCATTTTTTACTCCTCTATGATTTTATATACGACATCATTTTCTCTTACCCTGTCTTTTACTTTTATACCAACTTCATCACCAGATTTAACTTTTTCAACAGGGTCACGGTCAATCTCCATACTGTTTATTTTTTGTTTAAAATCTGTATGAGCTCCTACGATATGAATAGTATCTCCTACATTTAGTTCTCCATCAGTAATTTTTATAGCTGCGACACTAATATGTGTAAAAAAATGCTCTATTATTCCAATTTTTTCTTCAGCCATATTAACCACCAAAATATGATTATTTTTAATCTTTTTCTACTATTTCATATATTCCTTTTTTTCCATGTTTCTCACAAATAAAAGCCTCCCAGTTAGAATCCCAATCCATGGGATTTCCACATACAGGACAAGCTAGTTGAGTGATTACCTCTCGGTGTTGTTTGGTTCTTGTATTTACAACCTCTGCTTTCAATTTTTCTGTAGGATTTAAAGAATTCATAACATATACATTACCATTTGGCGGCATGAAAGGAGTATTATCCTGTTTCATTTTTTTCTTACGATACGCTTTCATTTGTTGTTTGAATTTTTCTTGCATTGTTTGTCTTCGGCCCATTATATCAACTCATATGCAAATTTTTGCTATTATGTATATATGAATAAGGCTTTTGTTTTTTAAACTCTTTCCTTATTACAAGTTTTGAAAACATGAAAGTTAGTGATTTAGATTTAAAACCAGAGATAACTGAGATTCTAAAAAACCAGGATATTGATAGTCTTTATCCACCTCAAGAAAAAGCATTACCTCTTTCATTAGAAGGAAACAATGTAGTTTTATCTATTCCAACAGCTAGTGGAAAAAGCCTTGTTGCATATCTAACTATTATAAATAGACTTTTAAAAGAACCAGGTAAAGCCTTATATGTAGTACCTCTTAAAGCACTTGCTCGTGAAAAATACGAAGAATTAAAGATATTTGAAAAAATAGGTTTTAAAGTAGGTATTTCCACTGGAGACCTTGATGATTCTAATCCAAGACTTGGCAGATACGACATAATTATATGTACCTCTGAAAAAGCAGATTCTCTATTAAGACATAAGGTTTCATGGGTTAATAATATCAAAGTTCTTGTAGTCGATGAGATTCATCTTATAAATGATCCAAGTCGTGGCCCCACTCTTGAGGTGATAATTTCCAGATTTAAAGCATTAAACCCTAATACTCAAATAATTGCTCTTTCTGCAACAATAAGTAATGCTATTGATCTATCTATATGGCTAGATGGAAAACTTGTTCAATCCGATTGGCGTCCAGTTCCTTTAAGAGAAGGTGTTTTTTATAAAGACGTAATCAGGTTTGATGATGGAAAAATTGAAGAGGTAAAAGGATCTGAAAAAAAATCTGTGGAACTTCTTGTAGAAGATTCCTTATCAAAAAAAGGACAGGTTCTGGTTTTTGTAAACACTAGACGATCTACAGTTTCGGTGGCAAATAGAATAAGTAGAGTGGTTGAACAAAATTTATCTAAAAAAGAAAAAGAAAAATTAGAGGAACTGTTAGATTCTCTTAAAAAAAATTTACCTGAACTCACATCTGTTGACAAAAAACTCTTTTTTTGTCTTAAAAGAGGGGTTTCTTTTCATAATGCTGGGTTATCTAGCATTCATAGAAGATTTATTGAAAATAATTTTAAAAAACGACTTATAAAGTGTATTGTTGCAACTCCTACTCTTGCTGCAGGAGTAAATATTCCCGCTCAAAGAGTAATAATAAGAGATCTATGGAGGTATGACCCTAATTTTGGTATGAACCCCATACCTATTTTAGAATATAAACAACAAGCTGGTAGAGCCGGCAGACCTCGTTATGATAAATTCGGCGAAGCAATATCTATTGCAAAAAACAGAAAAAAAAGCATGCTTATCTATGATAACTATATAATGGGTGAAACTGAGCCTATTTATTCTAAGCTTGGAAGCCAGGCAGCACTTAGAATGCATCTTTTATCAAGCATTGCAACTGGTTTTGTTGATAGTATGGATGGTGTGAATAAATTTATTGATAGTACCTTTTATGCCTATCAATCAGATACATTTGCATTACAGGATCAGATAAAAGAAGCTATAGATTTTCTATTAGATAACGGGTTTGTTGAAATTATAAATGAAGATAAGTTTATGCCAACACTATTTGGGAATAGAACTAGTTCTCTTTATATAGATCCATTAAGTGCTCTTCAGATAAAAAAAGCCTTAGAAACATCGTGTGATAAAAAAACCTCTGCCTTATCTTTTATTCACGCAGTATGTTCAACACCGGATGTCCGTTCCCTTTATCTTAGAAAAACAGATTCATGGATTGAAGAAAAAGCAGATAAACACGTTAGCGAGTTTTTAATTAAAAAACCAGAATCTTATTCTGATGAATATGAATGGTTTCTAAGCGACTTGAAAACAGCTAGTCTTGTAATGGATTGGATTGATGAACAAAGTGAGGATATAATTGTAAATAGGTATAATGTTGGCCCGGGTGATATACATAATATTGTTGAGATGACCCAGTGGCTTTTACATGCCACTCGTGAGTTTGCACGGATGTATAATTTTGATTGCGTATCAGATATCAGTGATTTATTAATGCGTGTGCAATATGGATGCAAAAAAGAATTATTGAATCTTGTATCACTTAAAGGCATAGGTAGAATTCGTGCTAGATCTTTATTTAATCAAGGATTTAAAACAATTAATGATCTTCGAGGTGTTCCACTTAAAAGATTAGCTAAGGTTAAAACAATAGGCGAGGGTATTGCAAAAAGCATTAAAAAACAAATAGGTGAAAGTGATAAAGGTGAAGAAAGAGAACTTTCAGAATTTACAAAGTGATAAATTATGATAAAGATATTTGGTGCTGAAGGAAAAATATCTAATATTGATTCTTTTCTTAGAAAAATAAATGATTTTTCCAAAGAAAAAAATATTTTAATTCAATCATTTGATGCAGAATATATCTACAATAAAAATCATCTTATATCTTCTTATAAACATGCTAGAAGATCATTTGAAAATAAAACAAATACCTGTAATACTTTGGAAATGGAAATACTTCTTTATGCCGCAGGTGAACGCCAGCTTAAAATTGCTATCCCTAAAATCGGGGTGAAAAAAGGTGATAGCTCAATTATTTTTATTATGATTGATAAAAAATGTAATCTGGATAAAACAGTTGATACTTTCCTAGGTTTTTTAGGTTTTAAAAGAAATGATAATCTACTAAAAGGAGATGTTAATACTCTAAAAAAATTTGGGTTTAAAGATAGTGAAATAAGAACTGTATCAAAAGATAAATATAGTGATCTTGTTTTGGAAAAAGTCGCTATGGTAGATATCATAAAATAAGCCCGCATGAGGTAGTTTGGATATCCTGGAGCCCTGCGGAGGCTCCTACTCGGGTTCGAATCCCGATGCGGGCGTTCACCCAACAGGAGAAAACAAGTATTTTTTACCGATAAAACCTAGCCGATATTCCGCACCCTGCATTTTTTATAAAATAAAAATTGTCAAAATGGATAGGGAAAACTATAAATATGTGTATTCACATATTTATTTATGGTGATAGTTATGGCAAATATAACTCTATCTGTTCCAGATAATATCCATAAAAAAATGAGGCATTTTTCTGAAGTAAAATGGAGTGAGGTTGCTAGAAAAGCAATAATTGAGAAAATAGAAATGCTTGCTCTAGCTGAAAAACTAGCTCAAAAAAGCAAACTTACAGAAAAAGACGTGAAAGAATTTAATAAAAAAATTAAATCATCAGCAAATAAGAGGTTCCTTAGTTGAAAATAGTAATTGATTCAAATATTCTTTTTTCAGCATTGATAAAAGATTCAATAACTAGAAGGATAATCTTAGATTACGAGAACCAGTTTTTATTTCCGTCTTATATCTTTGAAGAGATGGAGATACATAAAACTGAACTATTAACAAAATCAAAGATGAAAGAAAAGGATTTTGAGGAATTGCTAAATCTCCTACTTAGAAAGGTAATAATCATTCCAAACGAGGTATTATCTCATTATAAAAAAGAGGCATATCAAATCATAAAAGATATTGATCCTGATGATGCTATATTTATAGCATGTGCCCTAGCTTTTACTGACAGTGTTCTTTGGTCTGATGATAAAAAGTTAAAACAGCAATCCAAAGTTAGAATCATAAATACTAATGAAATATATTCATTGGTATATAGTAAGAAAAATAAATGATCTGGTTTCATCTAACCTTATCAGAATTTTTTCTTGACAGATATGAAATTTTTAAAATGGTCCCAAACAACGACCGAATCCCGATGCGGGCGTTCACTCAACAGGAGAAAAAAAGTATTTTTTACCACTGAAACAGAGTTCAAATCCCTCGTATGCACTAATTTAAATTGTTTTTTGTTTCCGGAGCAAAATCAATGCAATTGCGAAGATTGCAATAATCATCTCAAATCCTGGAACATTATATTCTTTTGTTTTCATCGATGCTAAAAGTTCACCGGTATACATATCATATACTTTTATTATACCAGCTCCCCCTGTTGCAATTTTTTCTCCATTCAGTGACCAATCAACAGAAACACATTCGTCATCTGATAAAACTTTTATCGTTTCACCATTTGATAAATTCCATATTTCTACATGTGAATTGCAATAAGAAATTTTATTACAATCTGGAGAAAAATCGACTGTACCGAAACGATATAAAACAGTCGTTATTGTAGAATTGGAGATTAACTCGCCGTTTTCTGAATTAATTAAGAAGTTATTCCAACATTGCAAATCATAATGTGTCGCAACACCTATATACTTACCATCTGAAGACCAAGAAAACCATAATTTAAACCCATCTATTCCTTCTACATCACAAGGATGCTTAATATCGTCAAAATCACATAGCAATGTTATATTTTCAGATTCAGTATCAACAACTTTAAGCGAGTTTGAACTTGTAGAATAATATAAAATCTTTGTCCCATCGGGTGAAACTTTTATTCTCAATTTTATATATAATGAGTCATCCATAAATATAGTTTTAATGATTGAGAAATCGGTTGTATTAAAAAGTTCTATTTTTAACTCATTGTCATAGGTAGAATTTACATCTCCCATCGAAACAAAAATTTCTCCATTTGCAGACCAATCAAAAAAATAGCCAGAAAAATTGGCAATTTCCTTCATGGATGGAAATTCTCTAATCTTACCATTCTTAGCAATATACTGACCAGTTGGAGACCAACAATAATATCCCTCTTCATCTCTATCATATACAATTTCTTTTTGAGTAGTTACATTCCAAAATTGTATAGACTTTCCATCATCTGATATTATATATTCACCATTTGGCGACATATATACATAGTCAACCCACGTACCGCTTTTTCCGCCACATCCACTTAAAATAGTGCACAGCAATAGAAAAGAGATAATTAAACCTAATAGTTTCAGTTTCATCCTGTTTTCCTCAACTCTAAAATAGACTAATTGCTCATAAATCTACTCTTTTTAGTCCAACAGGAAAGAAGATTTTTAAAATGGTCCCAAACAACGACCGAATCCCGATGCGGGCATTAAATATAGAAAAATAAAGTTATAATATATATTTTTATAATAATAATTTTAGGAATTTTGTTTGTATATCATTTATATATTACAAATTGTAGCATAACTCTAATATAGTATATTTATCGATAAAAAATACGTCTTTTAAACCCCTCTCCTCTAACATTTTTAAAAATCTGCTATATTTTAATTTTTATTTGCTTTCATTATAATAAAACTACCCTCTCCATAGCCATCTTTTACACAATCTAATTTATCAATTTGACTTGGAAAAACTGTCTGTTTGATAGTTATATTTTTAAAATTTGTTTTTCTTAAAAAATTTAAAACATTATTTACCGAATAAAAATTAGCATCTTTATAGAAATTGCTTTTTTCTTTTTTCAACTGATATTTTAAACCTAACTCACTTTCTTTATCGATAAAACCTATAATAATAAAACCATCAGTTTTTAAAACACGATACGACTCCTTAAAAGATTCCACTAAATCATCAACAAAACATATTGTTGTAACAAAAAGTACAAAATCAAATGTTTCATTTTTAAAAGGCAGTTTTTCTGCTACGCCTTTATATACCTTTATCCCTTTTTTCCTTGATATTTCCGCCATTTTTTCAGAAGGCTCTAAACCAATTTTTATTCCTAAGTTAATGGCAAATCGACCAGTTCCAACACCGATTTCAATACCTTTTTTATTTTTAGGTATAAAAGTTTTTATTGCACCAAGTTCTGCTTGATAGATGTCTTTATTTCTAATAAACCAGTCGTCATATTCCTTATAATATTTTTCAAATGGTTCAATTATTGCCATATTTAAACCTTTATGGTTAGAACAATAGAATTTATATTTTATTTAAATATATGAGTGTTACAAGAAGATTTTTTCAGAGCTTAAATTAAGATTGACCCCCAATTTTTATCTTCATCTTTCTTCCTCGCAATTTTCACAAATAAAAGGAAAGATTTTATTAGATGAAAAAAATTTACAAAGTCTACAAGTTTCAGTTAGGATTGATTCGTGTCCTTTATTAATTATAACCCTTGCAGATTTATCCACTTCTTTTAGAATTCTTTCATCTGTAATATCTGGTTTACCTCTTTTTCCATTCAGATATTGAGATACCGCTGAAGCAGAAATATCTAATTTTTTTGCAGCTTCTTTTTCATTGAGACCAAAATTTCTAATCATACTCTTTGCTAATTCTTTTCTTATAACTGGTAACCCATGCCATACTATATATTCACAGGGGGGTTTTTTCATTTTCTCACATATTCCTAATAATATCCATCAATATAAAACGAGGGCATAATGATTTTCCACAATAACAATATAGATATACGTCCTTTTTTTCCAACGACAAACCATGCAGGAACAGAATAAGAACCCTTTCCACATCCAAAGTCGACAACAAACTGATTTTTTCTTATGTCAATTTCTTTGAGAAATTTTTGAGCTTCATTTTCTGTCCTTTTACTCATCCTTATTGAGATCTAAAAATATTTATTCATTCTATCAAACGCTTTGTTTACCATTTCTTCAGATACGCAAAAAGATAATCTTAGATGACTTTCACCAGTAGGACCAAAGGCAATTCCAGGAGTAGTTGAAACCTTTGCTTCTCTCAAAAGTTTTTTACAAAAATTTGTAGAATCTTTACCATTTTCATCAATTATCCTTGGAAACATAAGATAAGACCCCATTGGTTTTTGATATTCAAAAATATGATCTAGTTCATCCAAACGCTTGCACATTAAATTCCTAGCTTTCAAATAATGATCTTTGAACTCTTTAATACAATCCTGAGGACCTTTGAGAGCTGAAAGTGCAGCATATTGAGAAACTACTGTCGCACAAATAGCAAATGGAATATGTGCCTTTGTAATCTGTGGTATAAGAGTTTCATCTGCATGCAAATAACCAATCCTCCAACCAGTCATAGCATAGCTTTTTGTAAAAGTAAAACAACTTACAGTATTTTTACTCATCTCAGGAATTGAACCTATACTAAAATGTTTACTTCCATCATAGGTAAAATATTCATAGGCTTCATCAGTGATAACCATCAAATCATTTTCAAGTGCAATATCAGCTAATTTACAAAGATTTTTTTCTGAAAAAACAGCACCTGTAGGATTACTAGGTGAGCAATACATAATAGCTTTTGTTTTAGGTGTTATTTTATCTTTAATACCCTCAATATCTAAATCAAATCCTTTTTCTTCAATTGTTGGAACAAGCACTGGCTTTCCGGAAGCAAGCTGAACTTGTCTTATGTGCGTAGAATAGGTAGGAGACGGTAGTATAACTTCATCCCCTGGATCGACTACGGCCATTATAGCTGCAGATAAACCCTCTACAGCACCAATAGTAACCATCAGTTGCGAAGGGTCTGCATTTATTTTGTTATCCCTCTCCATTTTCTTTGAAATTTCTTTTCTTAATTCCAATAACCCTTTATTTTCAGAGTATCCTCCTACTATCCCTTTTTTAATTGCATCAATTGCCCCTTTTTTTATATGTTTAGGTGTACCAGATGTAGGTTTTGCCCAGGATAAAAAAGCAACATCATCAATTTCTTTTGATAATCTTGTCATCTCATGTATTGCAGATTTTTTTATCCCAAAAACCCTATCTGATATTCTCCAATCTTCATCCATAATATCCTCTCAATTATATCTTTTGAGTTTTTTTAAAAGTAACTTTTACCATCTTCTTGCACCTCCACCACGTCCACGGCCTCTTCCATCTCTAGGTCCTCTACCAAGTCCTCTTCCTCCACCTGCACCAATGCCTCTTCCTTGGCCTATTGGTCTATACTGACTATACCCCTCTCTACTTTTTTCATCTTCCTTTTTTTTAGAATAATCATTATTATTAAGAATAATTGCTCTTTGAGGACAAGCATCAGCAGCATTCTTTAAACATTCTGCTTTTTCATCTCTTATTTCCGCCTTACCCTCAACCATTTTAATTCCATTTGGACAGATATCTTGACAAACACCACAGCCGGTGCATATTTCTCTATCTATAACTGGTTTCACTGTAAAATTAACCCCCTTCTATCGGTTTTTTCTTTTTCTTCAAAAATCTCATTTATATTCTCTTCAATTATTTGAGTAGATTTTTTGATATTTGGTTCTCTAACAATTACAGGTACAAACTTTTTTTTCAATCTTTCAATATTTGGCCCCATCATCTTTCCAACTAAAACATCAACATCTGTTAGAACAGACGTAGTTGCCTTTGCCTTACCGGGATCCCCATGGGTTATTGTTTCATCTTCTTTATATTTTGCATTTTCTCTTGTTTCTTTCAAAAAAGTTTTACCTTTGGAATATTTCCATATTTGAAAATATTTTGACATACCAAAATGCTCATCTGGCTTTATTATTTCTTTATTGTCTGTTCCAATTGCAAATATTAAATCTTCTTTTATATCTCTTATAGCACCCTGCGGACAATTTCTCAAACATAATCCACAATCGATGCAATTCTCTCTATCAAAAACTGCAATTCCCATCTTTAAATTAACATTAATAGAACCTTTAGGGCATTCACTTTCACAAACCCCGCATCCTACACATCTATTTTTACTTATATTCATCATCTTAGACTCTATCCCTTGGTTTATCTCTATACTCTCTTACTATCTTAGGTTTCTCAAGTGATTCTATTGTAAATCTTACTTTTCTTTTCATCCCCCATTCTGGAACAAAATTTATTAAAAATTCACCAAACTCTTTATTTTCTCCTTCGCATCCTAAATGATTATAATTTTTATTTCCAATCTTTTCCAGGCGATTAAACAAATACCCCTCAAATGTTTTTTTCATATTTTATCTTGACCTTCTTTTTTTAGAATTTTTTAATCTAACATCTATTCATTTTTTTACTAGCATCTTCAGCTGCTTTTATTAAAGGATATGCCGTGGGAGGAGCAGTAACTAGCGGATGAGTCCCAATTTGGGCTGTCAGCAGAGAATTTACTGTCATTTTACTTTGAATTGCAAATCCTATAATATTTGTTAACTCTCCAGCACTTAAACCACCTATAACTTCACCGCCAAGTATCATTCCTGAGTCCCGTGCAACAATTAATTTTACAAACTGTTTATTTGTATCAGGTAATGTTCCAGGATGTCTATCAATCCCCTTAAAAGATCCTGTAACAATATCATATCCTTCTTTTCTTGCCATTTTTTCAGTTAATCCTGCTACACCAAAACCAGTTTTGCCAATTGCTGTTGAAAAAATTGCAATTGTACCCCCAAATGTTTTAACCGCTGAAAGTTTGTAAAGCCCCATTCCTGCAATCCTTGCCTCTGCACATGCAGTTGATGCTAACATGATTTCGCTTGTTTTTCTAGTGAAAAAATCTTTTTTCTCCGCGCAATCACCAACAGCAAATATATCAGTATTTTCTGTTCTCATATATTCATCCACTGATATGAAACCTTTTTTATTTAGCTCAATATCTGATTTCTTAGCAAGACTGTTATTTGGAGTGTAACCAACCGATAAAATTACTGCATCGGCATCAATTTCTTTTCCATTATCCAAGATTATTCCTCTGGCCTTTTTTTCTCCTATTATTTTTTCTACTTTTACACCTGTTTCTATTTTTATACCACGATTTTTTAAAAGAGATTCTGCTTCCAAAGCCATCTCTTTATCAAAAGCAGAAAGTAAGACGTGTGGAAGTATTTCAACAAGTAGAACTTCTTTACCTAATTTGTTTATCTCATCTGATACTTCAACACCAATGAATCCTCCACCGACAACAACTATTTTTTTACATTCTTTAATTTTCTTTAATAATCTATCGAGATATTCTTTATCTTTCAAAATGACGAAAACGTTTTCTTTATCTACCCCTTCAATTCCTTTAGGAACTTTTGGCATAGAACCTGTTGCAAATACAAGTTTTTCAAAACTAATCCTAGTTCCATCAAAGGTTTCACATATTTTTCTTTTTGTGTCTATATATGTTGCCTCATCAATTTTGAGTTTAACTCCTGCTTTAATTAAAACATCGTCAGATATTGTATCTTTTTCACTACTTTGCAGCGATCCAAATATATAAGGAATGCCACAGGGAACAATGGCTTCTTTTTCTCTTCTAATCAGCATAAATTCTTTATCAGGGTAGCAAAATTTTCCTGTTGTTGCAGTAACTATACCAGATGCAGAACCACCTATTATTAATACATTTGTCTTTTCCATAAAAAATTCATCTCCTTTATTAATAATACTGATATTCAGATTTCATTTAGTTTAGAACTAACTTTCATCCAAAATTCTTTTTTATGTGTGTTCGTTTTTTATTACAACTTTTTCACCGTCTTTAGAATATATCAAATGTTTAGCTGATTGATGGCTTCTACTTACAAAACCTAAACTTATCAAAAAATTTTTTATTTTTTCAATATCGCTTCCTTGATTTTTCATCTGTTTTTTCATATATTTTCACCTCATGCTAATTTTGTAACATAATTAAGAGGGTCTAGTAAGCGGTGTACCACATTTTGGACATTTCTTTTTATAGCATGGATCTCCTCTTTTATGACTTTCACGATAATTGCAATTTGGACACACACATTCTCCTCCTGGACCAATGCCAAATCCACCGCCAAGACCTCGTCTGCCGCTTCTTCCATATCCTCCTCCCTCTATTGACATTTTTAATACGCCTCTTTTGAGGATTTATTTTGCATATTTTTACCTCTAATTCTTACTGGGGAAAGATAGATATTAGAGCGTTTGGGATCAAGAAAGATCTATAATTTGGAGGAAAAAAACCTACTTCATTATTTTGACGCTCTAAATCCATCCTATGAAGTATAAAAAAATATTCATAAATATTACCTTAATAATTATTTGATTTATTAGAAATTTTTCTATAATTTATTATAAAAAGCTATATACATGGCTTTAGTTTCAAATATATATACAATATTTTGCAGGTAGACTATAATGAAAGAAAAAATAAAATTAGATCGAAAAGACAAAAAAATAATTACTTTACTATATGAAAATCAAAATATTTCACAAGAAGAAATCGCTAAGAAAGTAGATTTATCTCAACCATCTGTTGCAATGCGTATTAAAAAATTAAAAGAAAAAGGAATTGTAGACCATATTATTGGGGTTAATATAAATAAGGTAGGTATATACCTTGCCAGAGTGATGGTTAGAACTACAAATACTACAAAGATTCTAAACAAGTTTAAGGGATGTCCTTTCTTTTTGAATGGATTTGTTGTTTCTGGAAGCGAAAATCTAATGCTGTTATTTGCTGGAGAAGATTTAGCATCATTGGAATCTATAATAGATTGTCGTATTCGCCCAGATAAAGATGTTGATAGCGCTGATTTTAACATAATTATTTCTAGTATAAAGGACTTTGTAATACCAATAAAAATGATAGAAAGACCTATGAAAAATCCACCTTGTGGTATAGAATACAAAGAATGCCAAGCTTATTATGAAAACCGTTGTTTTGGATGTCCAGCTACTAAACTTTATAAAGGATATTTTTGGTGAAATACAAATTTTTTACATCTAATAAATTAAACATTTGTAAATCATTAAAAAGTGACTTCAAATACTGACGTAGAAATTTACTATAGTTTTAAATAATACTCGAGAATACAAATATATTTTGAAATGTTATAATATAGTTTTATCAGGTACATTACCATTCCTAAAATGTTTATCTAGCCAACCAGACTTAACATCCTCTCGATTATCAAAATATTTAATATACGGTTTAATATCAATTAGAGGAGTACCATCTATCATATCTACTTCAGTAAAATAAAGTTTATTTCCCTGAATTCGTTTGATTTTTACAACAGATAGACCAATATGATTTGGACGATGGGGGCTACGTATAGCATATATACCATGTTTACAATCCTCAAGATAAGGTTTTCCTTCAATTGTTATTTTATTTGAGTTATGAAAAAAATAAATAAGTATACAATGGCTAAATTCCTCTAAATCTTTCAAACCCCTGACATATCTATTTTCCAATTCTATCCAAGCTTCTACATCATCTTTAAACTTACCTTGTATTGGAATCTCTTTAGTTTTTTTATAAGGTGAATGAATGTTCCCAATTGGATGAATTTTTATATGATTCATGTTTTTCACTTATAATCTCAAATGTTTAATTGTTTAAAAGAATGATTATGAAATTTTTACGATAAATACAATTGTTTACTGGATCCTATTAGCAAAATTTTAATTTAGATATATAGAACATACCCCCAAACAACACCCGAATCACAATAATTGCATAAAACAATAATCAACTGTTCTTATTTTTTTGCTTAAATCTTTTATCAATCAAGACATATATTGATACTAAAAACATTAAAACAAATAATAATGTAACAAAGGGATTCTGAAAATCTGTACCTATTAAATAACCATGGACTAACCCAAAAAACAATGCAATGTAAACGATCATGTGTACTCCTCTCCATGATTTTTTATAGGCTCTTAAAAGAAACCCACTAACAAAACCTATATAGAGTAAAATTAGTGAAGGTCTACCAGCAAGTTCCCAAAAAATAATCCATGAGTCAAACTTTGGCAAAAAAATACCAATATCCGATTTATAAACTGCAAATATAACAGGATGGAGAGTAATTAAAACAATTCCTATTATTGAAAATGAATGATGATAAATCAAATTTTTTTTACCGTTTTCATCAAATTCTTCAAAAAAATCACTCATAATAACAGATACAAATAAAGATGCAAAACCAATCATTGCAGTTAATCTAATGCCAAATTGATAAAGATCTTCATAAGAATATAAAAAAGTAAGAATAAACAATTCCAAAAACAGAATTAATGAAATTCCCACAAATAACAAGCCTTCTTTTTTCAAACACATAACCCCCAAACAATAAATAGTAATATATTAATCGTATTATACTTTTTCTAAGTGAAATATTAAAAAAAAAAATAAATAAAAAGTTATTTGTAAAAATTAGACATTATATAATTGTATTTTAAGAAAGGTGAGAAGTAAGATGAAAAATAAAACATTACAACTTTTACAGGTTGGAAATATTGCTGCAGCAATTTTAACAATTATAGTTAATATTCTAGCAAACCTATTACCAATAGCTGGAAAAAACACTGGACAGCTATCAGATAATATTCCAAATTTATTTGTACCCGCAGGTTTAACTTTTTCAATTTGGGGAATCATATACGTTTTAATTATAATATTCTCAGTTTATCTAGCAAAGGATTTATTTAAAAAAGAAAAAACAACAAAACCATTTTTAGAAAAAATAAGCTATTTTTTTATACTTGCAAGTCTAGCAAATATTATATGGATATTTTTATGGCATTATGAGCAAATCTTATTATCACTTTTAGCAATGCTTTTACTTTTTGTATCGCTGCTTTTTATCTATAAAAGGCTGAATATTGGCTTAGAGAAAGTATCAATGAAAGAAAAACTGTGTATACATCTTCCTATAAGTGTTTACATTGGATGGATTACAGTTGCAACTATTGCTAATGTAACAGCAGTACTAGTAAAAATTGGTTGGAATGGTTTTGGAATAAGTGAGGAAATATGGACAATACTTGTAATAATTATTGCGACAATAATTACAATACTAGTAATTGTAAATAGAAAAGACTATGCATATTGCTCTGTAATAATCTGGGCGTTACTTGGAATATACATAAAAAGAATCGCAGATGACTCAGTTTATGGTTTACAAACTCAGATTGCATATACTGCAGTAATTGCAATAATTGTCATTTTAATCATAGCTGCAATATCTGCTTTTACAAAATATACTAAAAAAAATGTTTAGAATAATAGGCCATATTATAACAAATAGAAAACAGAGATAGTAATTAAAAAAAAAAAAAAAAAAAAAAAAATAGATAATTTTTTAGATATAACCTATTACACCTAATATTCCTGCAATTAGGACAATTAATCCTATAATTGTTTGAAATCCACCAAGCCACTTTGCAAACTTTTCTAAATGTTTTCCAACAGCAGGGATAAGTGGCAGTATTCCTACTATCATAACTAAACCTGCAAATATCGCAACTATTCCAAGTAGACCATCCCAATAACCAGCCCATATAACATAGGCAATTAATATTATACCGATTATTGTATCAAATCCACCTAACCATTTTGCAAATTTTGCTAGATGTTTTCCCATAGCTGGTATTGCTTCTAATAATCCTACACATAGGATCAATCCAGCTATAACGTTTATCCATTCTATCATATCTCTTTACCTCCACCAAAATTTAAATTAAAAAACAATTATTAACTTTATAACGATTTCCATTATAATCAAACCAGCTTTAAAAAATCTTATTTATAATTTCAAAATACAGTTTTATTAGTAGATACACAAAAATTTTCAATAACTAAGCTTGGCAATTTATTGCAATATTAACCAGGTTATTGTTGTAATATATAGATACGATCATTTTTTTCTCTATGTAGCATGGATAGTAGGTCCAGCTATTTTAATATTACATTTTGTTAAAGAAAAAGAGAAATAACATTAAAAATGTGAAATATCATTATTTTATAGAAAAAATATTTTAATCATAAATTTATACTATTTAAGGAATTTTTATATGAGTGGAACAAAATGATAGATATCAGCAAACACAGTTTTTTTAAATATTTTCTTTTTGGTAGTCTTTACTTTACAGAGGGGTTAAAATATATAATTGCCTCATTGATACTTCCTATTTATCTAGTTGAAAAAGGGATTCCTGTATCACTTGTTACTGTCTTAGCATCAATATATATGATACCGATGACTATCAAATTTATATGGGGCGGACTTGCTGATTATTTCGTTAAGTTTGGTAGAAGAAAATTTATTATTACAGGGGGATTGATGTCCTCTATTAGTTTGTTCTTTCTTTTTGCTATTGATCCAAGCGAATTATTACCAATTTTTGCATTATTTCTTTTTATTGGCGGTTGTGGAGTTGGATTCCTAGATGTATCTGCTGATGCATGGGCAATTGAAATATCTACATATGAAGAAAGAGGAAAGATAAATGGTGCTATGTTTGCTGGTCAATCATTAGGTATGTTTATAGCTGCTTCGGTACTTACTACAATTGCATTTATTTATGGCTATAATTTAGTATTTTTAATATCGGCTTTAGTTGTTCTATCAATTGTTATATTTCCCATATTAGTCAAAGATATCAGAAAAATAAAAAAAAGACAAAAGATTGGCTCGTTATTAGTCAAAGAATTTAAGAAAAAAACAACATTACTTGCTACTTTTATAACACCTTTAGGTGGAATAAATATTGGGCTATTGGGGGTTGTTGTCCCCTTATATATGAATCTTTATTTTCATATTAACATTGCTGAGATAGGTTTTATTATAACAATATGGTCAGCAACAAAAGTAGTCGGATCTTTAATAGGTGGAGGGATTTGTGATAGATGGGGAAGAAAAAATCTGTTATACTTTGTATTTATATTGTCCGGGTTTTTTACTGCTATGCTAATCTTTGCAAATACTTGGCATACTTTTGCTATTTTATATGCAATAATTGGTATATTCCATGGTGCATTTTACTCGGGAGTCGGAGCTTTATTGATGGATATAACAAATCCAAAGGTGGGGGCCACTCAATATTCGATATTAACAAGCATTGGAAATTTAGGTATGACAGCTGGAGAATCTTTCAGTGGAACAATGATTGCAGTTCTTGGATTTGCTAGAACCTTTCTATATGGCGCTTGGATTATGGGACCTGCAATATTACTGTTATATGCATTAAAGTTAAGAAAACATAAGAGAAAAGTGGTATTGACAGATAAATAAAAAATATTATCTGTCTATTTTAGTAGATCATACCTAAGTTTTGCATCTTTTATAATTTGGGTTTTAGTTCCATCTTTATTAATCAAGGTAAGTGTTTTTCCTTCTGTTGGACAATCTTTTGCATGAATTATATCAAAATGGATATCACTCTTTACCTTTCCACCAAGATGAGTACTCATACCATAAGCAATATGCAAGCCAACTTTTTCATCTTCAAGAGGGTTACCAGTAACAACCGCTTTTGGATTACAACCAATGCCTAATTCAGCAATATTTCTCCTAGATTCATTTTCATTAAAAAAAGAACGCATCTCCTCTGATTTTTTTCCATCACCAATAATTTCAACAATTCTATTATTTCTAACTCTATATTTCACTAATTCTTTATCATAGACTACAGGCCAAATTCCCTCTGTTTTACTTTTTCCAAATTTTACCCTTTCATCAGGGGTTGCCTCATATGGGGCTTTACAAGCTTCTCCACTTGGAAAATTGATGAACTGACCAGCTTTAGTACAGTCTCCCGCCTCTGAAAAAGCATTTCTATTTCTTAAATCAATATAGAGCTTGTCATTTGTTGAAAATAAAATTTCTGCAGCAATAGCTTTGTCAAGCATTACTTTAATAGCATTAGCATAGGTTTGAACCTTTGAATAATCCGCTTTAAAAGCAGTTTCTTCCATTCTTTTTTCAACTAAAGGCATACTTGCACCACGAGTGATATTATCTTTAGTTTTACTTATCGGTAACAAAGAAGAAGATGCAGAGTATTCAGTCATTGCTATAACAAGATCTGATTTTTTTGCAGCATCCAAGGCATTTTCTGAAATTATAGAATTATGAACACCTGTAGCATGAAATTCTAACATTTCAACAGTAAAACCTTCTTCTTCACCAAGTTCCTTAAATGTTTCAAACCATTCCTTAGCCATTTTCCTACGATCTCTCCATTTTTTGTTATCTTTAATGTCATCATGAGGAGTATCTATCAAAAACAAAACTTTTTCACCATTTTTAGGTGCAAAAACATCCTGAAATAATTTAATTTTTTCTTCACTATTCATATTTTTCCTCCCAAGATTTAAACTTATACTAATTTTCTAATAATATAATTATTTAAATTTTTTTGTTTTAAAGGCTTAATTCTATTTCATTAAATTAAATCTCTGAGCAAAAAAACGTGTATAAGACAAAACTAAATCTTCATTTATCCTATTGAAAAGGAAACTTGGGTAAATATAAAACTTCCCTATTGTATCCCATTTTATAAATGCTCTTAAAATTATTTTTGGATAAGTTCTTGCCTTACCTTTAGAAATACATCTAGCTGCAAAATCTCCACTAAGAAGTGCTCTGTAGATTCCCTGTCCTGTAAAAGGAAAGGTTCCTACACCAGCATCTCCCACAAACAAGATATTTTTATACATAAACGGTCTTTGCAGACCTACAGGTATAAAACCGCCAGCTACATGATTAATTTTTCCAGTGATATTATGTTCTTTTTTAAATTTCTCAACTTCTTTTTTAAGATTCTTATTAGTTTTAATAGATGTCCCAAACCCTAGATTGATTTCTTTTTTCGCTGGGTTCCTAGGGAAAATCCAAAAATAACCAGGATCACCTGTGAAAATAATTTTAAGTCTATCAGAAACAAATGAATTAGAATTTTCTAATGTCTGTTGATAGGTTAATGCTTTTATACCGTGATCCTTACCTATCCTCCTTTTGATAGTGCTTGGACACCCTGATGCATCAATTATATAATCTCCATTTAGTTCATTAAGTGATTTTACTTTATGATTTGTAATTATTTCAGCCCCGAGCTCCTCTGCTTTTTTTCCAAGCTGATAAATAAATTCTGGTCGATTCAACATAAAACCAGTATTTGGTTTTGCCTTCATCAAAAAATTTTTGGATCCGACAACTGTTTCCCCAAATTTTATTTTATTGAAAATACTTTTTTTTGATGGAACCCATTTTTTCCATTCAAGCATTACTGTATGGGCTTCTCCACATCGTCTTCCTTCTGGATTATAACCAATATTTTTATGTTTTTCAAATACTTTTACCTTAATTGATTTATCATATTTTTTTAAAGATATCGCGCTGCTCAAACCTGAGAGGCTTCCACCTACTATATCAATATTTATTTATATCACCTGAGTGTATGATAGGATGTATAATATAAAAGGTATTTATTACTTTATTGATATAAAATTAGTAAATTTGCATTTTTCACTTAATTTTTTTAGATTTAACTGTTTTATTAGTGAGCTTAATTAGAAAATTTAGATATAAACTGTAAAATACCTGTAATAATTTTAAAACAAAAATAAAAACTAAAATTGTAAACTAAGGAATGAATAATACTTCTATTTCATCAACTGCAGTCAACCCACTGTAAGTAAACACTTTAACACCAATTTTATGTTTTCCTCTAATAACATCTTTTAAACTTTTGCGTTTTTCTATTTTAAATTCAAACGGCGGCTCCGAAACAACATTTTTGTAAGTTATTTTATCATCAAGGAAAAAATACACATTTTTAATTTCATCATCAGTTCTAATATCTAGTTTAACTGTAATTCCACCTACAATATAAGTCATACTTCTCAAACCAAATCTCTTAAAGTTTAAAAGACCAGGGGCACGAAAAACAGGTCTATCAAAAAAATAAACGTAATCTTCTTTTGGTTTTGTAATTCTTACCTGTAAATCTATCCTCTTATCTGCCAGGTTTACGGCACATGCAAGAATCATTTTTGTAACATTTGTAAGGGAATCAAAGTTGATGGTACTAATATCATCTCCGGGTTCATGATTTGGAGGTTCCCAAAAATTAGATTGAATGATCAAAACTGCATCATAACCATAAGTAATAAATGATGATTCATCAGCACCAGGTTTGCTTCTAAAATTCTCAATTTTTACGTCAAAAAGATCATAGTATTTTTCATTTATTTTATTAACAAAGTTAATCAACCATTCGGATCTTATTGTTCCGTGTAATTGAAATACATTTCCTTCCTTTGATGTGTTACCAATCATATCTAAATTCAGAACCCCAACAATATTCTCATCTGCTCTATATGCCTTTCTTACATATGCTGTACTACCATATGTATAAAATGGAGGGCTCTCATGTCCCGAAAGAGCTATAAAACGAAATGTATGATTAAAACTATATTTAGACATAATTTCTGCTACCATAAGCATAGCAGCGATCCCAGATGCATCATCATTTGCACCTACAGTATTTTTCCATGTATCATAATGTGCGCATACAATAAATACAGCATCACTCTCAACATCTTTGCCGGGTAGTGTAGCAATAACATTTTTCCCTTTTAAAAGAGGATATTTCCATTCTTGGTATTCTACATCTAAACCCATTTCTTTGAATTTATTATATATGTAAACTGCTGCTCTATCACAATTTTCACTTCTAGTCGGTTTTACACCAATATCAACTAACTCGCTTAGATATTTGTATACACTATCTCTTTTAACCTGATTTATCATTTTAATGATCTTTGAATCTTCTGCCTCTTTGTTAGAATCGTCTTTATCAGAATCAATAGGTTCAGAGTCATCGGGATCAGAAGATACATTGTCATTTAAATAGAAGTTTGAAATTATTAAAACAGAGGAACAAACTAACACGAATACTAAAAATAAAGTTAACATCTTTTTTTTAGTATACACGTTTTCACCTCTTATAAATACTAGGTTGTTATTATTATATATACTTTGTTATTTAAATACAAATTAGGCTGCATTTGAGAACTATTAATAAAATACCGTTATCAATATAGGTATCAAACGTTAGCCAAATACAAATCTTTTAAATAATGTTAATATTTCACAAAATCCATGAATAGAAAATTATTAAAAAATGTCTTAACAGTAGCAATCCCTTTGTTAATAATATGTATAGTTGGAATATATCTTGTTAATACAGGTATTATAACAGATGAACCACCAAATACCAATTCCAAAATGATTAACACATCATTAACTATAGATTATGGTAACGGCGAAATTGATACGTATAACATAGAAACATCAAACGCAACAGTATTCTCAGTTCTAATGAAGGCATCAGAAGACTATAATTTCCCAGTAACAACAAAAAGTTATAATCAAAATCAGAGCTATTATATTGATTCAATAAAATCTGTAACTAATGGCGAGGATGGTAAGTATTGGATGTATTATCTAAATGGTAATTATGGTACAGTCGGAGCTGATATGCAAACCGTGGCAGATGGAGATGTTATTGAATGGAGATTCGAATAACCGAAAATTTAAAAAAATTTAATAAGTTATAGTAGTTGGAGGAAAATAATGTACGAAAGAATTAAAGAGCATAAATCAAAAATATTAACAGCTTCTCTTTTAATAACTTTAGGAGTTGTTACTAGGCTGACATTATCAGAATTTTTACCAGGTTCACCATCAATATATATAACACTTAATGGGATAACTCAACCTATAATATCAACAGATTTATTTTTTACAGTTGCCATAATATCTATACTTAGTGGTTTACTTTTAAAAAGTTATTATGTTTTTTTGGTTCCATTATCAGTATTGTTAATAACAGATATAATTATTGGAAATAATTTCATATTCTTATTTACATGGTCAGGATTTGCAATTATTGGATTAATTGCATACATTCTAAAAATAAAAAATAAATTCACAATTCAAAATACTCCAATGATATTTGGAGCGGGAATTGGTAGTGTTATTCTTTATGATCTATGGACTAATTTTGGAAGCTGGCTTGGATGGTACCCCCATACACTATCAGGTCTAACATTATGTTATACTCTTGCAATACCTTTTACAATTTGGCATATAATATCTACAACAGCAGCAATGATCTTTATAGTAATGCCAGTACTCTACATCATAGAAAATAAAAACATTAAATTGGATTTTTACACAAAACCAATAGAAAAACCAATATCTGTTTCGATACTCGCAATAATAATGTTTTTGTCTATTGCATTGATTTTAATTTAAAAACTATTTTTTCTTATTTTCTTTAAAAATTATTTTAATTTTCTTCTTATCTACTGGTACTAATTTTTTAATTTGCAAAGTACTATTTTCTTTTGGCTGGTATTCATCAATCGCTTTTCTTGGAATCTTTCCATTTACTTCATATATGTAAAAACCTTCTTCCCCGTCTATAGACGTTATAAACTGATTTTTTCCATGATTTTTTGTTTTTACACCAGGAATTTGTTTTAATATATCAAAAATCGTACTGTTTTTTCCTATCTTAACACTAGATTCTCTGATAAAAGGTTCAAAAGCTTTCTCTAAAATTTCAAGATTTGCAGATAGAAGATGTACATTTCCAACAACTCTTTTTTTTATCAAACCAGCTTTTTCAAGTATTTTTACATGTCTTGACGTAACAGGTTTCGAGAGCTTAAGTTCCCTTGATAGCTGAGAAAGATGAATTTCGTTGTCGATAAGTTTCTTTATTATCTTAACTCTAGATTCACTACTTAATGCATTAAATAAATTATTGTTACTCATTTTAATAACATTTGTTATCAATATTAGTAATATTAAATTTTTTCCATTTTTATCAAGATAATAAAAAAATTTTAACAATGGAAATAAAGCCTGTACTCTAGATCAGTAGTTTCAGAAATATATTTCTGCCATTCCTTGCTTTTGTATTTTACAAACAAATCAACAGTTTCACTTCCAATAGCTTTCTTAATTACATCATCAGATTCTAGTTCGTCAATTGCCTCATTAAGATTAGTTGGAAGTTTTTTAATACCAAGATCTTTAACATTTTCACTCATGTGATAAATGTTTTTTTGGATGGGATCATATTCTATTTTCTTTTTAATCCCGTCAATTCCAGCATGTATCATAGCAGCATACAAAAGATAAGGATTTGCCGCAGGATCTGGATTGCGAATTTCAACATCAATTTTTTTTCTTGCTGGAATTCTTACCAGACTACTTCTGTTATGCTGGGCCCAAGCAATATAAATTGGTGCCTCAAAATTTGGGATAAGACGCTTGTAACTATTTAAAGTTGGATTTGCAATTGCGGCCATACCACAAGCATGTTCTAAGATACCGCCAATAAAATATCTAGCTGTCTGGCTCAGACGATACTCATCACCATCATCCTGAAACATGTTTTTCCCATCTTTAAAAAAACAAATATGAGCATGCATACCACTACCTGCATCATCAGAAAAAGGTTTAGGCATAAATGTTACAAGAAGATTGAATAAACTAGCTACTTCACGTGCTAGATACTTAAAATATATACAATAATCAGCAGCAGATAGAGCATCCAGTGCATCAATTTCTACTTCGTGCTGATACAAACCAACCTCATGATGATGGTATTTTACGTTGTAATTATTTTGAATTAAATATTCAGATAGAGTTTTACGATAATCTTTGCTATCATCAAGAGAAGGAGGAGCAAAATAACCCTGTTGCTCAACAATCTTTGGTTCCTGATCACCATGCTCTAAAAGAAGATAAAATTCCATCTCAGGGCCGATTTTTATTTCATCTATACCGTTTTTTTTAGCGTAATCAATTGAATCTTTCAGGATTTGTCTTGGACATGAAACAAACGGTTTATTTGATAAATCATAGATTTCACCTATGAAACGTGCTTCATCTTTTTCATGTGGAAGAATCAAAAAAGAATCAGGATCTGGTTTTACTATCATATCAGATTTTTCTACTTTAGCAAAACCTACACTTGAACCATCAAAACCAATACCGTCTTTATTAACATTATTAATAAAAACATTACTTGGCATGTGAAGGGTACGTAGCCTACCTATTAAATCTGTAAAATGTAGCTGAACCCATTTTATGTTATTTTCTTTTATTTTATTTTCAATTATAGGGGTATTCATGAGGTTGACATGCGTGATACTATAGATAAACATTTTTCTAAGATGAAAAGTTGCTTATCAAATAATTTAAATGAAAATTAATTTTTAATTTTATATGAATTTATCTATATCATATTACCTTAATATTTTTAATAATATAGAAGATTTTAAATGTATTAAAATGATTTATTATTAGTTTTTTAGGGGAGGTAGAAACAGCATGTTTAAAAAAATATTAGGAATTTTTATTTGTATGATGGTGCTTATATCCAGTTTCTCAGTTGCTACACAAACCTTTTCAACTAATGGAGAAAAATCAAAAAAAAATAATTATATTGAAAGTAGTAATTTTAAAATAAAAACATCTGAATACGGTTTGAATTCTAGTTATTGTTCTCAAGAATCAAATGATGGCGAAAATAATGAAATGGCTGAACTTTTTTCAATAACCTACAACGAAAATATTTACATATCAAAAAATGGAAAAGCCAATATCAATCTATCAATAAATATACCTAAATCTAATTTTTGTGATTCATATCGGGAAAATCTAGGTGTTAAAAACAACCAAAAAATAAACAGAAGTATACCAATACCAGAACGTAAAATTATAAATTCTAATGGTAAAACAATCTTATCTTCAGGTAGAGAAGGTTTTCATAATTCAATTTTTCAGGAACAATGGTATTCCCTAGGAATATTAACAGAAATATCAAATTCTGAAATTATTCCCTTTGATACAAAAGACGGATGTAAAATAGATATCGAGGGATCAGCATTTTTAAAAACAACTGACTTTGATAATAATGTCCGGTGTACAGCAATGGGCAGTCTTGCTATCGAAAATAAAACTAGCTATAGTAAATATATCTCTTCAGTAGTTGGATACACAAAATTGATGTTAAATTCATTTCCTGGAAAACAAATATTTAAACACAAATGGAATACAAAAATTCAGATCCCTAAAGGAGCGCAACTATTAAATAAAAATGAATTAGATGGATTAAATTGGAAATTAAATTTTAATGGAGGCACTATTTTAGAATCAAAATTGATTTTAAAAAATTCATCAATCTTATTAAAAGAAGAAATCACAATTACGGAAGATTCAGATGTAAATCCAACTCCAATTGGGGATTATAAATCTTTTGAGATAAGATATGCATCTTTATCTTCCTCAAATAAATCTCCAAATGAAAATATTTCACCTCCAGATACTTCTGTTTTATGGGAGGATGATATTTTTAGCTGGAGTAAAACTTATTCAGAGTCATGGAATGATTCAAATGGTTATGTTACTGTAGATTTTTCTGTATATTTTGAAGCAACTGCAACTGTTCACCTGGATTTAGAAAAAGCTTGGATTAAACCCCAATTCCATGCAAATGCCTCTTTTGATATTATTTTTACAGCTGGAGTGAATTATGAACCTGATCCTTTAGAGATATTTTATAAAGATTGGTGGCCAAGTTTTTGGCTCGGACCAGTTTTCGTCACAATACATGTAGAAGCATCAATAGAACTAAGATTTAAATTTGAAGCAGAAGCAAGTGTAACTGCTCACACTGGTTTAACCATAGATGCTTGGTTTAAAGCAGGAGCTCAATATAGTTTATTTGACGGGTTCAGTACAATATGGGATTCGGGATTTGAAAAGGATTTTCAAGAACCGACTATTGATGGTTCAGCAAAAATAAGCATTAGACCTGCGTTGGCTTTTCCAATTAAAGCAAAAATATATGGTTTAATTGGTCCAGAAGTTACACCAGAATTATTCCTAGAAGGGGTTATGAAATATACAGGTAGTTTATTTTGGTATGTTCGGATAGGACTATGCCTGGATGTTGGTGTATGTGTTGGTATACCATATGTATGGGATGAATCATGGTCATGGGAAATTGCTGATTGGACTATATTTAAATTTGGAAGTACAACTCCCAGTAATGACAATGAATCACCAATTACTACTCTAATCATGTATTCACCACCATTATATAAGGTGGGAGACGAATGGTGGACAGGTAAATATTTGTACTTTTGGTTTACATCTTTAGATCAAGGTTATATTCCATCAGGTGTTGATTATACAAAGTTCAAAGTCAATGGAAACCCATGGATGATCTATGGTTACCCTGATATTTGGTGCGCTGAAATCGATGAAGATCCAGGTTACTATAGCTATAATATAAACTGGTATAGTATAGATAATTTCGGCCATCAAGAATCAACAAAATCATATACTGTAAACGCTGAATTATATCCTCCAACTTCTCAAATAACTATAGGAAATCCCCACGATGGGAATCATGTTGTGTATAATCAGACAGTTATAACTTTAACCGCTCAGGATGATTTGACTGGTTGGAAAATATGGTATCGCGTCTGGCATGAGGATGATGGATGGAGTGAATGGTACAACCATGATGAGATTACCCCTGTTTCCTTTATGTTTACAGATCAAGCACAGGGAAATTGTGAAGTTGAGTGGTGTGCAGTAGACGGCGTTTGGAATTTTGAGGATGTGCACAGTCAATCATTTTATGTTGATAAAATACCGTCTGCATGTTATACATGGGAAGATAACGATGAAAATAATGATGAAACACTAATTAATTTTGATGCAAGTTGTTCGACAGATGATTATGGTATTATAGATTATAAATGGGATTGGACTAACGATGGGAGTTATGACCACACAGATTCAGATCCTTATTGTAGTCATGATTATTATGATACAGAAATTCATGAATGTAGATTATTGGTGGAAGATGAATACGGACAAATAAATACTATTATCCAAAATGTTCAAGCTTCAACTAGTGTAGATCCTGACTGGGCAATGTTCCAACATGATTTAAGTAACACAGGCTATTCTTCATCTACTGCACCAGGCTCAGATGCAGTAGTAAAATGGAAATATGATGTCGATTATTTTGCACGTTCATCACCAGCAATTGTTGATGATAAATTATTCATTGGATATGAATCAATTGTACATGAAAACAACTTTGGTGAACTATTATGTATTGATGTAAATGATGGTAGTTTACTGTGGAAATATTATACTGATGAAGGAATATTGTCATCTCCTGCTGTCGTTGATGGAAGAGTTTACTTTGGTTCAATAGATAAAAATGTTTATTGTTTAAATGCCCAAAATGGAAATAAAATCTGGAGTTTTCCTACTAATGAAGGCGTTTGGTCGTCACCAGCCATATATGATAATAAAGTCTATATCGGGTCGGATGACGGATTTATTTATTGCCTTAATGCAATATCAGGAAGCTTAGTGTGGAAAAAATTATTTTCTAACGAAGTAGAATTCACACCAGCTATTTCATATGGAAATGTTTACGTATCTTCCGGGGGGACAATATACTGTCTAGACGCAGATAATGGGAATACGATATGGAATAAACCATTAGGTGGTTGTTCTCCAACAGTTGTTGATGGGAAAATCTATATAGAATCAGGTTTCTCTGAAGAAAAATTTTATTGTCTTAATGCAAACAACGGTAATATCATATGGGAATATCCTTTAAGCAACTCCGTTTCATCATTTTCTGCAGCAACTTATAACGGTAAAGTATATTTTGGTTCATTTGATCATAAATTATACTGTTTAAATGCTGATACAGGTGACTTTCTATGGAAATTTGACACATCTCACTTTATTTATTCAGCTCCAGCTATTGCTGATGGAAAAGTGTTTTTTGGTTCATGTGATAACAAAATTTACTGTTTAGATGCTGATAACGGCAATCAAATTTGGAGTCATAATACTGGATCAATGGTTGAATCCTCACCCGCGATATACGAAGGTAAAGTATTTATTGGGTCTAGTGGGTTTGTTTACTGTTTTGGAAATAATTTACCTCCAGAATTATCTTTATACGACGGTTGGACTGATGGTGTCGATCCTAATGAAGCTGAAGAGGATGAAACCTTCACCTTTAAAGTACACTATAGCGATCCAGAAGGTTATGGGCCCTCTGATAAAAAGGTGATAATAGATGGAACAGAATATTCTATGTCTGGTGGTGGCGGAGACTCAGATTTTACACTAACAAAAACAGGTATTGATTTAGGGGTTGGAACACACGAATATTATTTTTATTTTAAAGATCCTCAGGGTGGTAGTGATAGACTACCTAATTCTGGAACTTGGAGTTTTAAAGTAAACCCAAAACAAATTTTTCCGCCCTCAGTAGAAACAAGAGATGCTACAGATGTTGATTCGAAAAACGCACAGTTAAACGGTAAAATTATCTATGATGGGGACGAAAGCTGCCAGATTAGGTTTAGATACAAAGAAGAAACAGATTCCAGTTGGATTTATCCAACAGATTGGACTGGAGAATACAGAACCGGGCAAGTGTTTGATAAAACTATACATGATTTAAATCCAAGTACAACATATAATTTCCAAGCAGGTGCTAAAAATTCCAATGATGAATCCTGGGGTGAAACTTTGTCCTTTACAACAAAACAAAATACACCACCAAAAAAGCCTGATAAACCAAATGGCCCGTCATCTGGAAAACCTGGGGTAGAATACCAATTTAAAACAAAAGTAACCGATGATGAACAAGACAAAGTATATTTTATTTGGGATATTGGAGGTGCAACGACAACAAGAGGACCTTTTAACTCGGGAGAACAAATAATAATGTCTTTACTAATTGGTAATGGATTAAATGGAGAGATAGAAATTAAGGTTAGGGCAAAAGATACCTGGGGAGCATATGGACCTTACTCTGAACCAGTAACTTTCTATGTAAGTAACCCTCCTAACAAGCCCCAAAAACCTTTAGGTCCAGTAAAAGGAGCTATTAAAACTGAATATACATATTCAGTTAGTACAACAGAACCAGATAATGAAGATATATATTATCTATTTGATTGGGGAGATGGCACCGATAGTGGATGGATCGGCCCATATAAAAGTGGAGAAATTGCTAATGCATCGAATTCATGGGACAGCAAAAAAGATTATAATGTTAAAGTAAAAGCAAAAGATAATCACGGAGTTGAAAGTGAGTGGTCAGATTCTCTTGTTGTTAGCATGCCAAAAACACGAGGATTGAACAATATATTACAAAGCTTTTTAGAAAAATTCTTTGGCAATCATCCAATTTTATATAAGATATTTCAAAGAATAATTCGTCTTTAAAACTATAGGATTTTAAGTCTTTGCTTTTTACATTGGCCTTAAAGTCCCAGCAAATACCTGCCAGGCAAGAGCTGTTTTTGCAACTAGACTTAACACAATATACATTTTTTCTCCATACAGATAATCAGCCCATTTGCCAATTTTTTTGTATTGAAGAAACATGTTTATTGCAAACAGATTGAAGAATATAGCAATTGTAATAAATATTGCAATCACAAAATCTGGAACTGATTCTGCTGAAATTAGAGGTATAAAAATTACTATCCATGGTACAATACCTGCCACACATCCAATATTATATGATATCCATCTAGTTCTCTCTGTTGTCTGATTATGTAGTTCCATCATCAGACCCATTAAATTCATGACTGCAGTTAGTGTAAACAAAGCAAGAAGTGTTCCAAAATCATATATTGTTGTAAGCATTGCAATAACTACAATCATTAAAGATGCGCTTAGTGAATATTCATACCATCTATAGGGGTTCATATTATTTTCTAAGTGTTTTACATATCTTCTGTATAAAACCGTTGAAATAAGAAGATGAGCTGATGCAGATATAAATAAAAACATTGCAACAAGTGGACCTATTCTAATATCTACAAGTGTTTCTGAAACCGGAAGAATTGAGTCAGTCACAGCATTATAAACTGGAGTAGTGTATTTTAAAGGCAACGTAAAATTATTACTAAGATAAAGCATCAAAAATACCTGAAAAATATGTACAAAAAACATTACAAAATTAAATCTTTTTAAAAACACATATCTTCTATCATATTCTGCATTCATTTTTAAATAAACCCCTTATTTTATGTATTTTAATCTATAATTATATATTTATAGTCTTGCATTATTTTTTTGCTCTTTTAATGTTTTTAACATAAAAATCTGCATCAAATTTTCTTTTAAGACCAATTTCACTTTAAATTTAAAGCATTCACGTTTTGAAAGTTATCTACAATAATATATTTCTCAAGTGTTATTTCAATCATAACACAATCAATTGAATTAACAAAATCTTTTAGATAAGGATGTTTTTTTAAAAAATTTTTTACAACGCCAACATCTTTTGTTACTTTGGAGGCACCAACTCCTGTTATAGCCATAGCGTTTTTTATATCCTCTGGCTTATTTCCACGATTGTCAATTAATATAGATATTTTTGAGTAAGTTGACAAATTTTTATATTTAGTAGTATTTTTTGAGGTTGGAAAATATATTTTTTTTAGAGTATCCTCTGCATAAAAAGTAACAAGATTTGTATATAATTGATTTTTACTTTTTGTTGCTATTACTGCAAATCTTTGCTCTTTAAGAAGATTCTTAAATTTTTCTTTGACTGACTCTTTCATTGGATTAAGCTATTTTTTTATACCTTTTATCTTTTTCTAATACTTTAACTGCTTTTAATGCACTTTTTTCTTTATCTTTAATTTCAAGCATTATATCAAAATCATACAGTTTTGAATCTTCTAAAAAAATCTTAAAATCTTTTAAATCAATTTTTTCAGAATGGCTCCCCGCTCTAAAACCTGGTTTCTGAGAACTATAATCAACCATGGGTAGGCCATCATATTTTTTCCAAGTTTTATTTTGTTTTTTGAGAGCATATTTTAGGGATTCACCTTTATTTAGAACACTATGATGAAAAACATCGAATAACAATGGAATATTTATTTTTTCATGTAAAAAAAGACAATCTTCAAAGTTAAATATTCTATCATCATTTTCAATTACTAATCTATCCTTGATTTTTTTATCTAACTTCTTGTAATTTTCAGCAAAGCGATTTATACTTTCTTTTTTGTCCCCATATGCCCCCCCTATATGTAATTGTATTTTTGCTGTTTTATCCAATGTCATTAGATCAAGAACTTCAGAATGATAATATAATTCTTTTATACTTCGTTTGACTACATCTTCTTTTATTGAATTTAAAACTATAAACTGATCCGGGTGCATTGATATTCGTATATTATTTTTTGTAATTAGATCACCAATTTCTTTAAATTTATTTTTAAAATATTTTTGCCAATCAAACTTGCATACTGGATGGGATGCAAATGGAACTAAATCAGATGTAATCCTAAAAAAAAGTATATTCTTTTCTATATTATATTTTAAGATATTGAATAAACAATTTAAATTATTTTCAACTGTTTCAATCAATCTATCTTCCGAGTAGGATTTTAATCTAAAAGTTCGGCTGGCTTTACAGCCAATTGTCCGGTTTATACAAGGATAACCAATTTTCATGTCCAAAAATCCCTTACAGAGCAAGAATCAATATTTTCAACCTCAATTAGATCCTCAGGATATGGTAAAAAAAATGTTTGTTTTTTGAGATATGACTGATCAAATCGAACAATCCAAGATTTCATAATATTAACAGGGACACTCAAACCAATATGCCCTTCTCTAAACTGTTTCAAAGATTTTTGAAATAACTTTTTTTCTTCAGGTTTTAAGTTTTCAGAAATATAACCAAAAGTATGTTTCAAAACATTAATATTTGAAGCGCATTTTGGTGATTTCGAAAAAGCTAGTTTTAGATGGTATTCGTAATCATTTAGAGTATTTTCAATAGAGCTATCATTTCCAGCCGCAATCTTTCCTAATTTCTTTAATTCTTTTTGACTGTATGACATTATTAAAAACTTGTTTCTTGTATGAAAATATATTAAATCTTTATGTGATCTTTTGTTTTTTGTTATTCTAAATGAAGAAAAAGTAAATATTCTTTTCAAAAAATGTTCTTTAATTACTCTATTTCTAAGTCGGTCCTCTGTTTCAATTGGATATAAAGGGAATTTATTTATTACCGACTTTCCAAAAAATCCTTTATCTTTTCTTAATGGGGCTGATTTTTCTTCCGTCGGATAAATTTTTACATCTTTTATACCGCAGGACGGAGATTTGGATTTTAAAATTACTCCATCCATCTCTAAATTATCTAAAAATTTTTTTGAAAAATTTATCATATCAGTAGTTACATCTTTTTTTGTTTCCGGTTGAAATAATTTTAACTTATCATTCCTTTCCACGATTCTAATAGGACTTCGTGGTATACCTAAACCAATTTCATACTCTGGACATATTGGTTTAAAATCAACGAACTCCTTTAGTTTCCTGACAAAATCTGAACTAATCATTTGGCCGTTATATCTACAGTTTTCAAATTCTATGCACTTGCTAATCAGAATTTTTGGTTTAGGAAACTTTTCATACATAGATTTCACCTTATTTCTTGACTAGTTTTTTTTCTAAATTTATTTCTCTTAAATAAAGGAATAATGGAAAACCCAAAGAAGCTCCCACAACTATTGTTGCTAGGAGAGGAATCCATACATTTTTTATCTTTAATTTAAAACCCTCATTAATTGCAAATACAACAAAAACTGTTGCTGTTACAAATAAATCCAATGCAAATAAAGCACTAACTCTGTTTCCAAAAAGTTGAGTTACCATCATTTCAAAACCTAGATTACCTTCTATTAAAATTAATATCAACTGAGAATAGGGTAGGATTAAACCTAAAAAACATAGAATAAGATAAATATACTTGACCCTTAAATTAATCATTTTTAATTTCAACTCCTATCTCATTTCTTCTAAAAAAAGGAGGAGCAAAAGGACTATTGTATCTCATAAGTATAGGTTCCCCCTTTGTTTTAATGTTGTTTAATTTTAATTTCATCAATAATTGTAATCCAAATTTTTTTACTTTTTTATCTGAAGCATAGCCACCGAATTTTGTAACTGCTAGTTGTTTTTGTGGTTGAACTTTAATTTTTACTTTCGGATTTAATGGTAGAGGAATATTATCTTTTGTATAATTTGAGGGCATAACAAAAGCAAAATAATTTTTATTTGATAAAACTGGTGAGGTCATCTCAATCTTTTTTGAACTTATTACAGGGGCAGTCATTTCAATTTTTTCTTGTATTTTGTTTTTTCCTGATATATAATCAAAAAGAAAGCCAAATGCCTTGTTGTCATCATAATTCTCAACTGAGGCTAATAAAAACTCAGGGTATTTTCTTATTTCAAAATTATCAATTTTTCTAATTACTTCATATTTTATCTTTTTAACCATAGATATTCCTCAATAAAATTCCCTATCTCTTATTATATAAATAAAATAGTTAATAGGTAAAAATCTAAAACAAGTATAAAAAACAATAAAGAAAGCATGTTAATTTGAGCTGTTTTAGCAGCTAATTTTTTAGAAAATGGTTTCTTAAACCAACCATAAATCGCTGTTGAAAGTGGTATTAAAGATAGTAAATAAACTATTGAATAGTTTATTGTATCATAATTAATTCTAAAGAAAGCTAATGATAGGAAATAAATTGAGACAAATAATAAAGATAGTATCGTAATTTTATAGCTATTTTTTCTTCCTATTTTTGAAACAAGAGTCTTTTTCTTTGCTTTTTTATCACCTTCTAAATCTGGTGTTTCAACTATTATCATAAAATTAAGACCATATAATAAAAATGCGAAAGCAAAAATAAAGAAAAACATATCCAAATTTCCACTAATAGTCCAATATCCTATACCTGGCATTAAAAATCCCATGTTTATCATATTTGCAATCTCGCCAAGACCTCTATATGCAAGTTTAAACGGAGGTGCTGTGTAGAACCACCCTAAAAGATTCCCAAAAATAATAAAAACAAGGTAGGTTAAAGGAAAAGAAAAAAGTATCACAAAAATAAAAGCAACGAAAATTGATGTTAATATTAAAACAATTGAAATTTTTTTCGTTAATGGTATAAGTTCCGGGTTTTCAATTAAAACTTTTGAACCACCAGAAATTGAAATAGGTTTGTTGAATTTATCTACTTCTATATCAAAATAATTATTGCTATATGATAGTGAAAGATGTGCGGGAAGCATTATTGCATAACCAAAGATAAAATAAACAAGGGAAAAATTAACGCCGGATGCTAATGCCAATAAAACACCAAGAATATATAAAAAAAATCCACCAAAAAGGAAGCGAAATCTTCCGAGTTCTATCAGTAATTTTATTTTTTTATTCATTTTAGCCTTTTACATCATATTTTTTACTAGCGTATAAAAACCCAAAACAGACTCCACCATGAGGTTTACTTTTTTGATGATGGATTCTATGAGCGTTTAATACCCTTTTTAGGTATCTACTTTTAGGGCGATATTTCAATCTTAATCTCTTATGGAAAAAAGTATCATGTACAAGGAAATAACCTATTCCATACATAGTTACACCTATTCCAATTGGAAATCTTATATCAAAACCTCCAAGTGTACCTGTTAGTATTAATAAAAACGATAAAACTGCAAAAAAAAGTCCAAAAATATCATTTTTTTCAAGGCGTCCTTCTGTATATCTATGATGATCCTCATGTAGATACCAACCAAAACCATGCATTACATACTTATGAAGAAACCAAGCAACAAATTCCATAAAAAAGAATGTAACAAAAATTATGAGTATATATATTGGTATTATTATTGATAGTTCCATGAAATATAAACCTCCCAAACTTAATATGGCAAATCTTTTTTTTGTTATTTAATGGTTTTCTGGGGAATAGGGTGTATTATGTCTATCGGTCTTATTTTGTAATTCGGTTTTTTTGGATCTATCACGTTTAAGAAAGTTGTAGTGATTATTTGCTTTACCATCGGTTTTATCTTTTTATTATATACTATAAACGGATCTTTCAGGATTTGTTCTGCTGTCCAATTATACATTTCTGAAGCTGTTTTTACAGGTATAAGATATCTTTTAGGAATATAATTATAACCTTTCTCTGCTTTGTTTTGCCATAATAAATATCTTTGTAGTTGTTCTTTTATGAAACCAATAAATTCTTCGGGTTTTTGTTCAGTTTCTATTTTATTTAAATTTTTAAGGCCATATTTTTCAAGATCCTCTTTTGGAAAATATGTCCTACCAAGTTCAATATCTTCAGCGATATCTCTAATGAAATTGATATATTGCATTGCTCTTCCTAGATATTTAGCATAATAATAGGATTTTTCTGGTAGATTCATTATTTTTGCCATATATAGACCTATGACTTCTGCAGAACCATATATATATTTAAGGGTCTCATCAATTGTTTCATATCTGGTTTTTGTGATATCCATCTCCATTGACTCTAGAAAAGCATCTGTCCATCTCTGGTCAAAACCTTTTTTTTCTGATAAGTCTACAAAACCATTAATTACAATATCATCTGTTTTTTTTCCATCAAGAGCTTTGTAGTAATTTTCTTTAAAATCATAGAATCCCTGTATATTCTGAGGTGTAGAATCAACATAGTTATCTGCTTTTCTTACAAATCCGTACAAATCAAAAACTTCTTTTTTTATATAAGAAGGAAAAAACATACTACTATAAAAGTATGTTCTGCTGCCTTGTTTAAATATTGAAAATATTGTTTTATTTATCATAATATAGGGCCTCCCCCCTCCCCATTTAGGGGAGGGGATGGGGTGAGGGATGGGATGCCTTATTTAGGGATTAAAACATTATCTATAACGTGGATCACACCGTTTGAACATTCGATATCTGTCTTTGTCACGTTTGCATTATCTATTTTTACACCATCAGAGGTGTTAATTGAGATTTCTTTTCCATTTGCAGTTCTTGCTTTTGTGATATTTAGTACAGATTCTGACATGACCTTATCTGGTACTACGTGATAGGTTAAGATATCTGTAAGTTTCTCTTTGTTTTTTAGTAGATCGTCTATTGTACCCTCTGGTAGTTTTGCAAATGCTTCATCAGTTGGAGCAAATACAGTAAATGGTCCTTCTCCAGATAAGGTATCTACAAGATCTGCTTCCTGAACAGCTTTTATTAGTGTTTTAAAATTTCCTGCATCAACTGCTGTATCAACTATGTTTTTCAATTCATTTCACCTAATAGAGTGATTGCTATATGTTTATATAATCATATTTTAAAAATACTCTAAAGACGTTAAAAAAACATTAAAAAAAAATCAAACTGTCTTTCTCACATTTAGAAATGTTTTTCCTTTTCCAGTAATATAAATATTTTTAAGCTTACCTTCTTTTTTAACCGTAATCAATTTTTTATTTTCTAATATTTCCAATCTTTTACTAGCTGTTGGGTAACTAATTTTAAATTCCCTTGTAATCTTTTTGTGAGAAACTTTTGAGTTTTTATTATTTTGATCATCAATATATCTTAAAATACTGTATTCTTCGTCGTCTATTATTAGGTCTTCAATTTTTTGATTTGGAAGAACTAACAGCTCATTTTTGATTATACCAAGTTGTGTTTCTCTAATTGTTTGAGGATCTACCCTCATAAAAAACATTGATCTATGGCTTGCTATAGTATCATTTATACTATATAGTAACTCAATAAATCTTTCAAATGAAAATTTGGTAATAATATAATGTATACCATCAAGAAGAATAATTGATTTTTTATATTTGTCATTAAACTCCTTGACTTTATCGATTAATTCATCGATTTTTGATACGGTTTTAAAGCCTTTTATTTTACCAGTACTTAATAACACGAGTTCCAAGTTTTTTGTTTTAGGGAAATTACTTTGAATAATAATGGGGCTTCCACGTGTAATAAAAAGTCCGTTATAACCTGACAATATCAAATCCTTAAACATTTCTATCGATGATATTTTTGATTGATCCATTATAAGGTAGCTACTGCCTTCTACCAGTCTTCCATGAAGTTCTTTTTCATGAGTTATGTTTCTACCAATAAAAAGAGCACCAAGGCATTCATTTATGCCCCCCTTTATTTCTGTACCTGATATTCTGATAATCTTTTTTTCGTTGTCCTTGGTTTTTAGAATAATATCTTTTCTTGGAACCCTTGTTTTTTCGCATACTTTAACAATATGTTCTTCAACATTTTTAGGATTGGAAAATACATCGAGTTTTCCAACGCTTCTATTTAATATCTCAATACTTTTATAACCAGTTACCTTCTCCGCCGTTTTATTCCACATAGTCACTCTATGATTCATATCAAAAGAAATAATAATTTCTGAAGCGCTATCAATTATATTCTTCATATACTCTCTTGATCTCTTAAGGTATTCCTCAGCTTTTCTTTTTTCAAATATTTCCTCTTTAAGTTTCTTATTTGTTTGATTGATTTTTTCTGTTCTTTCACTGACAATTTCTTCAAGATGGCCATTGATTTCTTTTAGTCTATTTTCTGCTTTTTTAGCATTTGTTATATCAAAAACCACCCCTTTTACAATCAGGGGTTTATCTTTTTCATCTCGTTTTACAATCGAGCCACGATCATGAAACCATTTATAATCTCCTTTTTTGGTTTTGATTCTATATTCTACTTCATATAGGTTTTCTTTATTTTCAAGATGATCCTGCATAGCCTTCATTACTCTATCATAATCATCCGGATGAAGGATATCTGTAAAAGATTCGTAATTAGCGTTTTTAAAATCTTTCATACTAAAGCCAAGCATTTTCACCTTGTTTTCATTAAAAGCTACTTTACCTGATTTTACATCCATCTCCCACCAAGCAAGGTTTCCCGCTGAGAGGCATAAATCCAAACGTTCTTCTGTAATTGAACTGGTTTTTTTATTACTAATGATTCTCCCTCAAACTATTTTTTTTTTATTATATCTTTCAAAATCTGAGAACTGATAATAACCATTGGTACACCTATACCTGGATGGTTGTAGTGTCCTGTGTAATAAAGATTTTTTATTTTTTTGCTCTGGTGTTTTGGCCTAAAAATTGCTGTTTGCTTCAGTGTATGTGCTAGGCCTAGTGCAGTACCTTTGAATGCATTGTATCTATTTGAAAAATCATTATGGGCAAAAATACGTTTTACAATTACATGATCTCGAATGTTTTCGCCTGCCAATTTTTCCATGTGTTTAATTGTTTGATTATAGTATTTTTCTCTTGTTTTCTCTGTATCTTTAAGTCCGGGTGCCACTGGGATAAGTACAAAAACATTTTCACAACTTTTAGGTGCCGTTTTTGAATCAGTTTTTGAAATACATGATACATAATATGAGAAATCCTTAGGCCATTTTGGTGTTTTGAATATATCATCAAAATGATCGACCCATTTAGGATGGAAATAAAGATTATGATGTTCAAATTTTTTGATTTGCTTATCAAGACCCAAAAAAAGAAGATAAGCCGAGGGCGCAATTTTTCTTTTTTCCCAATATCTGTTCGAATATGAGCGGTGTTTTTTATCAAGAAGGTTCATCTCAGACCAGGCATAATCCGCGTTTACAACTAAAATATCTGCATTATAAGTTTTCTTTTTTGTTTTAACACCAGTTGCCAAGCCATTTTCAACTATTATTTTTTCAACAGGTTCATTAAAAACGAATTTTGCTCCTTGTTCTTTTGCAAGTTTAAACATTGCTTCAGCAAGTTTTCCCATACCTCCTTTTGGAAACCATACACCCATATTGAAATCCACATGAGACATCAATGAATAAAGAGCCGGGCTATCATACGGGCTCCCGCCTAAGAAAACAATTGTATACTCAAGAATTTTTCTTATTTTTTCACTTTTAAAATATCTTTGGGCAAAGCTATCTAGTTTTTCAAACATATGAAGTTTTGTACCTTCTACTATAAGTTTTGGTTTTAAAAAGTCAGTGAGATGTTTATAGTCTTTATAGATAAAATCTCTCATTGCAATTTCATATTCATATTCGCTAAGTTTCAAGTATTCCTTCATTTTTTCTTTGGCACCTGATTCCATTTTTTCAAATAATTCCAGGTTTTTTTCAAGATCCGTTGAAATATCAACATAATCCTTATCTGAGAAAAAAACTCTATAAGACGGGTCAAGTCTAACTAGATCCATGTAATCCTCAGGTTTCTTTTTGAATTCAGCAAAAAATTTCTCAAAAACATCAGGCATAAGATACCATGAAGGACCCATATCAAAAGTGAAACCATCTTTTTTCCAAACAGAGGCTCTTCCGCCGGGTTGTTCATTTTTTTCTAAAACAATAACTTCAAAACCATCTCTAGCAAGAAGACCAGCTGCTGCAAGTCCTCCAAAACCAGCTCCTACAATAATTACTTTTTTCTCCCTCATTTTAATCACATCATGATAAATATCCTATTTTTCATGAGATATATTCCATCTTTTTTTAAAGTATAAGTAAACTAGAATATAGAACGAAAGCATCGAAAAATTATAGAAAAAATCTTCAAATGGAATTGTTAGAAATCTACCATTCCAAATTCCATTTCCACCCCATATTGCATTTGGATTGTAATATACAACTATAAGCGATGTCAGAAGATAATTGAATATTATAAATGGGATAAATGAAAGGATAATATATAACCAATAATTCCTTGATTGTAATAAGCCAGGATAGAGAGTTGGAGTTATTATAAAAAACAATGCACAGGAAAACATAGCTAGTATTGTATAATCTTGTCTGTAAAACACCAATCCTACTATGATAAATATTGCAGCTAAGAAAAGATAAATCCATTTATTGAAAAAAACTTTTTTGTCTTTTACAAAATATTCGAGATTTTCATATATAAAAATACAAGCAAACGGAACAACAATAAAAAACATTATTTCTTCTATCGGTAGACCAAATAGTTCAAAGCCTACTAAAAACTCTTTATTAAACCACCAATCGCCTCTAGCAGTTACTAAAATATCCCATAGAATATAAGACAGCCCCACTATTAAAATAGAAGCAGCTAAAGGTTTGAAAAATTTATAATACTTAAACTTCCAAATAAAAGTAAAGATTAGTGGAAAAACAATTATCAATATATCAAGCATTAGATAGTTTATTTGTAACATAATTCTCCCCAAATTTTAAATCATTTATCAGAATTAACATATTTAGAGTTTATCATTCCAAAAACGATTAAGAAATATTTATATATAATATTCATATAAAATAACTATAATAAATATGATAAAAGATCCTGATAAAAAAAAGATTTATACAATTTTCTTGGTGCTCCTTACAATAATTAATGTAACTGTTGCTATTGTAATTTTTACTGATATCCAAATTATAGAATCACCTAAAATAGATGTAGAAGTAAGGGTAATAGAGATAACAGCAGATGAATTAATTTTAGAAATAAAAATGAAACTCCATAATCCAAATAGTTTTGAAATTTCCATGGAAGATTTTAAAGTTCTTAGCACAACCAAAAATGGAGATAAGATTGGTGAAATGAGTATTAAAGGAGGCAGTGTTCATTCTGATAAAACAGAGGTTTTTACCGAAATTGCTAAAATCAAATTTAAAGAAAAATCAGATTTTAAAATATTGAAAAATAAAATCACAGGTAAAATAGGAGTGGAATTTTTAGGTTTTATAAAAAAGACAATCCCTCTAGAATTAAATGTACTGATTTCTTTAGAAGAAATAATCGGCAATATTGAGATACCTGATATTGATTTAGAATTTTACTTTGATAATCTCACAAGAGACGGCCTAGAATTTACAGCTGGAATTAATATTTATAATCCAAATGATATTGGAATTACAATAAATGAGTTGACGCTAGATGCAATTAATGATCAAGACGAAAATGTAGGTAAATTTAAAATCACTGGTGGAGAAATAAGGCCAAAAAATCATTCTTTTTTTAAGTCAACGGGTGTGTTACTTTACAAATTCATAGACACCCGAGAACTTATTTTAAGTGTGGGTGGAAAAGGTAGTGTTAATATTGCAGGTATGAACAAAACAATTTCAATTTCTACAGATATGTCCATAATTCTACCTGATATACAAGATTTCATCTTCCAAAATGAAAACATTAAATTCTATATACCTGTTCAATTTAAACTAACATTTAGTGGAATCCAAACAACTGTTGGTTTAAAATATTATAATCCAAGTAACATAAGTCTTGTTACAAGAAATATAAATTGTAGTATTTATAGGGTTGATAACGAAAAGAAAACACAACTAGGGATTAAATCAATGGAGTCATGTATAATAAATCCTCATGAAGAAGTATGTATAAAAACTCAGATTATAATCCCATATCTTACATATTTAAAAGCTGGAAACTGGAAATTGATACCTGACTGGATTGTTTTAACAATAGAGGGAGATTTTGCAATAGCAGGTACCAGACAAGTATTTCCGCTATCACTAAATGCGTATGTAAATCCTAATCTATTTGAAAACAAAGAATTCAATGAATAAATAAGAAACCACATCAAAATATCTAGTATTTTTTGTTGAATAAGTAAAACAGCAATCCGATTAATGACATCACATAAACAAATCCAATACCAAGATGTAAATAATCATTTATTCCAGTATTAATTACTTCTTTTAAGGTAAAAAACGCCCAAAAGTTAGGTACCAGAGAAAAAATGTATCTAAGATTACCTTGAATTAAAAACATAAACAATGGTATTATATAAACAGTCCCAGAAATTTTGAATATTGCAAAAGCCTGAACTTTATTTGTTGCAAATGAAGAAACTAGAAGAGCTGAAAACGGTGTTAAAAGACTGAAAAGAACTGCAACAGGAATGTAACTAATATAGGAAAATTCCGGAAAATCGGCCAACAATCCAGATAGCGGAGGAAATACTAACAATACTATAAATGAAAAAATCGATAAAAAAAACATACGATAAATCAAATAAGAGTTTCTTGAAATAGGCATTACCCGAAGAACAGTTAATAGATGTTCATCACGCTCATCAAGTATCATAAAAGCTGCTATAAAACCATAAACCAGTGGTATCATTGTAGTAAATAGCATAAAAATCATGTCATATTTACTTGTAACAACAGATATCGGAGTATCTTCCAAAGAGGGCGCAATAACATGAATTACAATTCTTGAAAGAACAATTAACATAACCGGCATTATTATTGCAGCATATATGAGAAATTTGTCTCGAATTATGTTTTTAAAATCGTTTATTGCAAGCTTTAATATTGATACCATTTTTTAGCCCCCCTTCAAAACAATATACTTATAAAATGCTTTCTTTGCAAGGTAATATAGAAAAATTATCCATGCTATCTGGTATAATATACCATAAGCAATTTCCCATAGTTCAAGATTTACCGAGTTAAAAACACCATCTAACAAGATAAACGAGGCTTGAGTGGGCCATAAATAAAAAACTGGGTTTTCAATTATTCCAAATAATTGGAGTAGAGGAGGAAAGGTTAGCCCTAAAAAACTGATAACAATCGCCAAAAGATATCCGTTAATGCTATTTACACGAGATACAAGAATAAAACCAACCAGTATTAACATTATAGAGGTAAGGACTATCCCAACAATTAAATAAAGTAAATTAAAAGTCGTATCAGTAAATATCACCATTAAGCCCATAAATAAAACTGCAGAGATAATAGATAAAATCGTTAGAGATATTATTTTTGAGAGCAAATAATCATCAGTTCTCATAGGAGTTATCACTAGTGCTTGAAGTACGTTTTCTGATTTTTCAAATAAAACAAGTGCCCCTACAAACATAATACCAATTAAAGCAGGATCAAAAAATAGAAGAACTGAATGAACTTGATTCATTTGTTCTAATGCCTCAACAGCCTGAGTAGTTAAAAAATATAAAACAACACTAAGAATAGAAATATGAATTATTTTGTACCTATATAAAAGGAGAAACTCCCATTTTAGCATATTTTTCAAATTACTCATCTCAGTTTCCTGCCTGTAGCTTTAATAAATATATCATCAAGTGTTGCTTCAGCAGTATGAATAGTTTGAACATTTCCAGTTTTTAAAAGATTTAAAAAAATCTTGTTATCAGCAAGGTTTTTTAAATCAAATTCTTGGCTTAATAGATCGTTATCTTTAAGATATTCAACTTTTAAGATTTTTTTACCATGTCTAATTTTTAATTCCCTAGGACTTTCAACTAAAACAAGTTCCCCTTCAACAATAAAACCAACACGATCACATAATTCATCAGCATCATTCATATTGTGAGTTGTAAGAAAAATTGCTTTTCCTTCCTTTCTTTTTTGTTTTATTATATCTTTAATTAATCTAGAACTAACAGGATCTAAACCGGTTGTTGGTTCATCAAGAAAAAGAACTTCAGGATCATTAAGCAGTGACCTTGCAAAATTAAGCTTTGATTTCATACCTTTTGAAAAAGTTACCACACGTTGATCTGCATCTTTTTCAAGTTCCACCATTTTTAAAAGATCTATTGGAGGAGTTGTTTTTTTCTTATAAAATGAAGCGAAAAGTTCTAAGTTTTCAAGTGCAGTTAATTTTTGATAATGATTAGGAAGTTCGAAACCAACTCCGATTCTATTATAAAGATCTGTTTTCCAAGTTTGGAGGTTTTTTCCAAGTATTTCTACATTACCACCGTAATTTTTCAATAGGCCGATAATTATTTTTTGTGTAGTTGTTTTACCCGCACCATTAGGTCCAAGAAATCCAAATATTTCGCCTTTTTTAATAGCAAAAGAAACATTATTTACTGCTTTTTTCTCTGATTTCGGATATTCAAACTCAAGATTTCTAACATCAATTGCCAGTGGACCTGTTGGTCGTTTTGTTAACGATTTAGTATCTTTAAATGAAAAGATACCCTTTGTATTACATTTGGGACAAGAAATTTCAATTGTCTCACCAAGCTTTCCTTGAACTTCGATTTCATTTTTACAATGAGGACAGGCTATCCTTTTTGTTATGATATTGTTTTCACCCATCATTTTTTCCTCCGAATATATAATTGTTATATATTTTCGATATATTTTAATTGTGCTATACATGTATAGTAGTTTATATATTAATATGGGTATTATGATTAACATGCGGAAAATGATTTTAGAATTAAAACTAAAAGAAGAATTTCTAAAAAACTTTAATTTTTTAACAGATAAAATTGAGTCAATTGAGTTATTAGAACTTTTAAAAATAGATTTTGAGAAAAGAATAAAGATGGCTATCGCTGCGTTTAATATTAAAAAAGGATACACTGTTGAAGATATTAAAATGCCTGGTTATGTAGAACTTTTTAATACATTACAAAAAAAAGATAATAGATATATTTGCTTGATTAAGGTTAAATATTTTAAAAGTTTACAAGGTTTAGCAAAAAAATTTAACATTGATATCATCTGGGATACACCCTCAGTTTTCACAAAAGAAAAGATGATTATTAGTGTAACCGGAAATGAAGAGAACTTAAAAAAAATTCGTGAATTGTTTAAAAATATTGGAGAAATAAAAAAAACGAGTTTTGTAAAATCAACATTCAACGAACAAACTATTCTTTCATGTTTAACTGAAAGACAAAAAGAAGTTTTTATTACTGCCAAAAAAAATGGATATTACAACTATCCTAGAAAAATAACCAGTAAAGATCTTTCAGATAAAATTGGAATTAGTAAACCTGCCGTTGTTCAGCATTTAAGAAAAGCAGAAGAACGCATTGTTTCAAACATTTTAGCTGGATATTAAAATGGACATGTTAAAAAAACAATTTAAAAATGGTAAGTTATTATATAGTAGTTATTGCTTGCATAAAAATAGAAAGCTTGATATTAGAACGCTTTAAAGAAGGAAAAATAAAATGTATAGAGATAATAGAGGTCCACCAAGGGAAATGCATAAAGTAACATGCTCAGAATGTGGAAAAGAAACAGAAGTTCCTTTTAAACCAGATGGGAAACGTCCAGTTTATTGTAGGGACTGTTATAGAAAGAAAAAACCAAGAAGATTTTAAGTTTATAAATCAAAAAAATGTTTTTGATTTGGAAAAAAATCTTTTTTTTTATTTTTTAATATTTTTTTCTTTTATTCGAAAAATAGATTAGTATTATTCTTTATTTAACTCACAGGAATCAGAGCTATGCCAAAAGAAAATAATTACTACCAGATGACTGAAAAAAAAGTTTTAGATTCACTAAAAACTTCTAAAAAGGGTCTTTCAACAAACGAAGCAGAAAAACGTCTTAAAAAATATGGAGAAAACACATTAAAAGCAGAGATAAAAATGCCTTTATGGCTACTTTTTTTAACTCAATTTAAAGAATTGTTAGTATTAATTTTGATCATTGGCGGTATAATTGCCTTTCTAATTAGTGACTACCGAGATGGGACAATTATTTTTCTAATAGTTATAGTTAATGCAATCATAGGTTTTATACAAGAATATAGAGCAGGAAAAATTGTGGATAAACTAAAAGGAATGATAAAATCACCTGCAAAGGTTATTAGAAACGGAGAATTAATTGAGATAAGTCAAATAAACCTAGTACCAGGAGATATAATTAAAGTTGAAGAGGGCGATAAACTACCCGCAGATATTAGAGTCATTGAATCATCAAGTTTTAGAACAAATGATTTTGCTTTAACAGGTGAATCAGTTCCACAGGAAAAAACAAGTGATCCAATAGATAAAGTAGCAGGGATTGCAGACAGAGATAATATGGCATATGCTGGCACAACAGTTGCTTCAGGAAATGCTACTGGTGTTGTTGTAGCAACCGGTATGGATAGTGAAACAGGTAAGATTGCTAAAATGACAGAGGAAACAGAGGTCTTAGAAACTCCCCTTCAGAAAGAAATGAGATTACTAGCCCGCCAATTAACAATAGCAGTAATCATAATTGGTATTGCTTTGTTTTTTATAGGCATAGCACAAAATTTTACACCTTATCTAAGTCTGGTATATGCGTTAGGTATTGCAATGGCTATTGTGCCTCAGGCATTACCCGCCCAAGTCACAGTAGCACTCTCTACAGGTAGTAGAAGACTTGCTAATAGAAAAGCCATTGTTAAAAATTTACCATCCGTTGAAACCCTTGGTTCTACAACTGTTATTTGCACAGATAAAACAGGAACTCTGACTAAAAATGAGATGACAGTAAAATCAGTTTGGTTCAATAATAAAAAATATGAGATAACTGGTCTTGGATATGAACCAAAAGGCGAAATAAAAGATGAAAACGGAAAAACACTGAATCAAAAACAGATTGATGAAATTGAGGTTTTGATGGATACTGCAACCATGGCGTCAAATGCAGAGATACATAAACCCGATGAACAACATGATATATGGTATCCAATAGGCGATCCAACAGAGGCAGCACTTATAACTATGTCCACCAAACTTGGTACTAGGTCTCCCAAAGAAGATGAAGAAAATCCTGAAATCCAGGAGTTTCCATTTGATTCTAAACGAAAAATGATGAGCTCAGTTAGAAAATTTGGTAAAAACGTTGTTCTAACTGTTAAAGGGTCTACAAAAAGTGTACTATCCATAAGTAAATATATCTATCATGAAGGAAAAAAAATAGATCTAAAAAAAGAAGATATAGAAAAAATAAAAAAAACAAATGAGAATTATTCAAAAAATGGTTTGAGAGTCCTTGCAGTCGCTAGAAGAGACTTAGAACCAAAAAAAGGAGAATATAAAGCTGAAGAAGTAGAGAAAGATTTAACTTTTTTAGGTCTAGTAGCAATGATCGATCCTGCAAAAGAAGGAGTAAAAGAAGCTGTTGAAGAAGCAAAAAAAGCAGGAATACGAATCATTATGATAACAGGTGATCATGCAATTACTGCTCGTGCTATAGGTAAAGATATTGGTCTATCTGTAGAATGGGAAAAAGATATTTTTACAGGTAAAGAATTAAAAGAGATGGATGATAAAAAACTAAAAAAAGTTCTCAAAGGAAAACAGAGTATTATTTTTTCAAGAGTTGATCCTGCAGATAAACTTCGCATTGTTAAAGCACTTGAAGAAGAAGGTGAAATTGTAGCAGTCACTGGAGACGGGGTAAATGATGCACCTGCTCTTAGAAGATCACATATCGGTGTTGCAATGGGACATAGGGGAACAGATGTAGCAAAAGAAGCATCAAGGCTTGTTTTGTTGGATGACAGTTTTCCCACACTAGTAAGCGCAATAGAAGAAGGGCGAACTATTTTTGCTAATCTGAAAAAAACAATTTATTCTTCATTAACAACAAATATAGCAGAATTATGCTTAGTATTATTTGGCCTTCTAGGTGTTGCTCTTTGGAACTATCCTATACCCATTCTTGCAGTACAAGTTCTAGCAATAGATCTTATAGGAGAAATCATGCCTCTTACATTTTTAACTTTTGACCCGCCCTCTAAAGAGATAATGACTCAACCACCGCGAGACCCTAAGAAACATATTGTTAACAGAGGGGTTTCGGCAGAATTTATTTTCCTTGGTGTTTTAATTGCAGGTCTTGCGTTTTCTAACTTTCTTATTTTTATTGAAAGGGAAGGTGTTACTAATTTCACTAAAGATATTACGGAGAATCTAAGTAATTTACCAATCGAGTATCTACAAGTAGCTGCCCTTGCTTATGCAACAATTGTTTTTTGTCAATATATAAATATCCTACAATGGAGACATGATAAAACTACCTTTTTCAATAAAAATCTATTCACAAACAAAATTTTACTTGCCTCAATAATAGGATCGGTCTTTTTGGTGTTAATTGCAATATATGCCCCATTTGTCAGTGATTTCTTTGTTTTTTCAGGATTAACATTTATTGATTGGGGATTTGTGCTTTTAGCAGCTATAATATATCTTTTTGTCTTCGAAATCATAAAAATAATTAGAAAAAAAACAATTGCTAATATAGTTTAATCTAGAAAAGATTAATCAAGGAAATAAAAATTAGATAGGTTTATATCTAAAATTGTACCAAAATTAGTTATATAGGAAAAAATAAATTAAAAATATTTTAGAATAAAATTTTTATCAATTCTATTCCTTTTTCATGATTGATTTATAAAAAGGAAAAAAATTTTCATATGCCTCTAATTCCCAAAAAAGATGTCCAATGTCCTCCTTCTTTATTGAAAAATTCCTTTCATCTTTTTTCTTCATATTATCCCCATTATATATTTCTTTATAGTATTATATAAATTTTTCCTTTTATTTTCTTTATAAAATAATTATATGTAACAAAATTACCAATTTATATAAAAATAAGATCGTAATGTTATAGTATTTTATTTTCTATCCTTTCTTACTTTTATAAAAAAAATGATAAGTGACACGATAACAATAACAACAAAAAAAGTCATCTCAACACCAGGAATCCTAATTTTCGGAGGGGGAGATATGATTTTAATGTCTAAGTTATTCTCAGAAAATATGTTATCATCTGTTATATTATACTCCTCAACATTGTCAATATAAATAGCATTAGATCCAGTCTTCGATATAGAATTATTATGAATATCTATGTTATTACAATCTTTTAGATAAATACCAACTTTTGTTATATTATATATCTCATTATCTTTTATCAATATGTTAGAAGACAGAAACACGGATATACCATCCCGGCAATCAGAAATATTATTTTCACATATAGCATTATTATTTGAATTGGATTTAATCTGTATTGAATAAGTATCTGTTTTTCTGAAAATATTTTTATTTATAGTGTTATTTTCAGAGTTACCAAAAAATAAAATATTAAAATTTTCTGTTGCACAAAAAACATTATCAAAAAACATGTTTTCTGAAGAGTTATACACCCTGATTCCCTCAGTATTATTCTTGAAATAATTTGAAAAGATGGAAATATTATTACATCCTTCATCAATCAATATACCATTTGAATTATTGTAAAAAATATTATTATTAATAGAAATATTTTTGCTATTCAAGATCCTGATTCCCAGAGAGAAATCTTCAATCCTAAGGTTTCTAATTGTAACATTATCCGAAAGAATATCAACAAAATAAAAATTATTTAAACCAGTAACAATAGTTGAATTTTTTTCTTCACCAACTAATGAAATGGATTTATTTATGACGATGTTTTCATAGTAAGTATTGCTATAAACATAAACAATATCTCCATTTAAAGAAACATTTATAGCATCCTGAATATTTGAAAAGTTCCCCTCCCCATTTCCACCTACATAAAAGATATTCTTATCATAAATTTCTGTATTAAACGAGTGACAACTAGTTATAAAAAAAGAAAACAAAATGAATAATAAAAAACCAACAAGTACCTTTCTCACCATCTTTTTTCAAACCAATTGATAAAACAATTTAATAGTTATAAATGATACTTTTTTTAAAAAGGAAAAATAATGAGAGAGATAAAAGTAGAATTTTACGAAAAAAACAAAATAAAAGGAAACTTAAACTGTGAAGTTGCACAAACTTTTACTGAAAAAACAAAAGGTTTAATGTTTAGAGAAAAACTATCTGAAAAAAGAGGTATGTTTTTTAGTTTTACTTTACCTTGGACTAGAACATTTTGGATGAAAAATGTAAAAATACCTCTGGATATAATATTTGTAAATAGAAAGAAGAAAATAATTAGAATATACGAGGCGCCTGTTGAAAAAAAAGTTTTATATAAATTATATTGGAGTGCAGGTTTTTGTAAATATGTTATTGAAACCAACAAGGGTTTCTGTAGCAAAAATAAGATAAAAAATTCTGATAAAATTAGAATCATTTGAGTTTATCATTTTGACATTTTTACGACCAAGTTTTATAAAATATTATAACAAAAAAAATAACAATGGAAAATAAAACCAAAATAAAAAATAAAAAAATAATATTAAAGAAAAGTAAAATTGCAAATAAAAGAAATTATTCCTTTGGTTTTATTACTGGAGAATACTACTAAAGATTTTTTAGAAGTAATATATATAAATATAATTAATACATAGTAAAGGTTTTAAACAAATAATTTTATAATTAGAATCTGTATTACATCTTCAGGATGCAAATGACCCTTTCGCAGAGGAGGTAAATTATTTTGAAAAAAATAACTGCAAATGAACTTGCAAAAAAACAGAAGAAAATATCGGTTGCAGAGTTTTTTGAGAAAAATAAGCATATACTAGGTTTTGGAAATCCTACTCGTGCTTTAGTTACAAGTGTAAAAGAAGCAGTTGATAATTCTTTAGATGCTTGTGAAGAAGCAGATATATTACCTGAAATATATGTTGAAATAAAAAATGGTGACGATGATGGAGAAACAACGTTAATAATAGAAGATAACGGACCAGGTATTGTAAAAAAACAGATTAAACATATATTTGGTAGATTGTTATATGGGTCAAGATTTCATGAAATTCGTCAGAGTAGAGGACAACAAGGAATAGGGATTTCAGCAGTTGTATTATATAGCCAACTTAGCACAGGTAAGCATGCTATTGTTACATCCAAGACAACTGAAGACAGACCTGCCCATAAGATGGAACTTGCTATTAATACTAACAAAAATCGTGCTGAAGTAATACACCAGGAGACCACACACTGGGATAAACCTCAAGGTACAAAATTTGAGACATACATTATAGCAGATTATAAACGAGGAAGACATTATGTATATGAGTATCTACAAAATACATCAATTGTTAATCCCCATGCCCGCATAATTTTTAAAGAACCCGATGGTAGCGAACATCTTTTTGATCGCACTACAGACCAGCTTCCAAAGAACTCTGAATCAATCAAACCTCATCCCCATGGCGTGGAGTTAGGTACTCTAATAAAAATGGCACAAGAAACAAAGGCTCGTAAACTTACAAGTTTTTTAAAAACCGAGTTTAGTAGCATGGGTAATCGCGCTACCTCAGACGCTATTAAAATAGCAGGATTAGATGAAAACCTAAAACCAAGTGAAATGACCCGCAACCAATTTAGAGAACTTTATAAGGCTTTTAAGAAAACCAAAGTTATGTCCCCCTCAACTGATTGTCTTTCCCCAATAAGTGAAATTCTAATTAAAAGAAGTCTTCGTTATGAAACAAAAGAAATATCACCTGAATTTATTGTAACTTCTTCTCGACCAGCTTCAGTATACTCTGGAAATCCATTTAAAATTGAAGTGGGATTGGTTTATGGTGGAAATCTGCCAAAGGAAGAATCTGTTAGAATAATGCGTTTTGCTAACCGGGTTCCACTTTTATATCAGCAAGGCGGGTGTATAACAACCAAAGCCATTTCCTCAATTGACTGGCGTCATTATGGTCTTGAACAAAGAGGAGGAAAAGGTATTCCATCTGGGCCGGCAATACTTTTAATTCATGTTGCTTCAACACAAATTCCATTCACATCAGAAAGTAAAGAAGCAATCGCCGATGTTGAAGAAATAAAAAAAGAAGTGCAACTTGCTTTCCGTGAATGTGCACGTAACGTCAGAAAACATATCTCCAAAAAGAAAAAACGTGAAAAAACAAGAGAAAAATTTGATTTGATTACAAAAATTCTACCTGAAATTGCTAAAAAATCAGCTAAAATGCTAAATAAACCAGTACCAAAACTTGATCCTATTATAACTAAAATTATGAACGTGGTCTGGATTGAAGATGCAATAGAATATGAGAAAGTAAAAAGAGAAGGCATAGTTCAAACTAAATTAACTGACAGCTCTGAGAAAAAAGAGGAATCTGCAGTCGGAACGATTACTAAGAGTAGAATTATGGTGGTAAACTACAAAGGAAAACCTCAGAAATTCAACTTGTATACTATTATACCTAAAGAAGCTGTCTTAGGAAGTGTTGAGCCTAAGCCTTCTAAGATAACTGGCAATTATATTAAATGGACCTTACCTTCGATTCCTCCAGCAAACAAAGTGGATATAAACTTTGAACTTGCTGGTCTTGAAGAAGGTGATTTTGATGAAAATGATATTTATATTGAAAATATTGATCCTTCTGTTGTAATAGGCGCAGATAAATGGGAGGGAGCTGAGTAAAGATGGATAAGGATTATTCTAATGTTATAAAAAAGATTGATAATATCGCCACAAAGGTTTACAGTGATTTTGAGAAAACACATATCCCAAATATTAAACTTCCAACACGTACAAAGTCAAATATTGATTTCGATGAAAAATTAAATGTTTGGAAATATGGCAAAAAAAGCACAGAGCGATCAGCTAAGTCTTTGAAAGGAGCGTATATGCTTCTTAGAACCATGTATATGACTGATTTTATAAAGGATATGATAAAAGCTGAAAAATCATCTACTCTAAGAGAAATGTATTATATTTCTGAAGGATGGGAAATGGCAAAATTCCATTCTCAAAATGAATCAAATCTTTTAGCAGAGGATTTAGAGGTAATTACCAGTTGTATGAGAGAAGACTTTAAATTAAGACCTGAGGAAGACGGAGCAAGGGTTATGGGAAACATTACAGTAGAAGAAATAACCCGTAATAAAAAGAAACGAAGTATTCATTGCCAGGAGGATGTTGGAGATGCAGGCTACAGCATACCATATAACGTTGAACCTGAGAAAATAAAATTTAAAAATATTGATGTTGACTTTGTTTTAGCAATTGAGACTGGTGGTATGTTTGACCGATTAGTTGAAAATGGTTTTGACCGCTCTCACAATGCCTTACTAGTTCATTTAAAAGGCCAACCAGCTCGTTCAACACGTCGTTTTATGAAACGGTTAAACGAAGAAAAAACTTTACCAGTTCTGGTTTTTACAGATTGTGATCCTTGGAGTTTTAGAATCTTTGCAAGTGTTGCCTATGGCGCAATTAAAACAGCACATATCTCAGAGTATCTTGCTTCACCAAGCGCTCAATATCTTGGAGTCACACCCTCAGATATTGAAAACTATGATCTTCCAACAGATACTCTTACAAAAGAGGATATTAAATCTTTGAAAAGCGAATTATCTGACCCACGTTTCCAAGATGATTTCTGGAAAGGAGAAATAAACCTACAGCTTAAACTAGGTAAAAAATCAGAACAACAGGCACTTGCAAAATATGGTCTTGACTATGTTACAGATACATATCTACCGGAAAAACTAGCTGAAATGGGGATATTAAAAAAATAAAAAATTTAAACTTCTTTTTTTCTCCAGAGTTCATCTGGTTTTATCATCAATATACGTAATCTTAAAACATTATGTTCATCTATTGAAACATAAGTTCTACTAAATATTCCGCCTTCTGAATGTTTTGGGAATGTATATTCATGTACTTTTCTTCCTTTTATAAACTCTGGCTTTGGTTTTTCTTCTTCAATCCTTTTTTTATCAAATGATTTTAAACGATAATACAAAACAAAATTAATCAAAATAAAAATAACTATCAAAACCGATAGTAGAAGTATCCAACTATTTAAGCTAAGAAAAGCCCAATCGCCACTGTAATCCCAGATATATACGCCAGCTAAAAGAATTAAAAACCATACAATAAGGATTATTGTTAACAAAATAAGTATCATAGAAATCCTTGAGTAAAGTTCAGATAATCCTTTCTCCAAGGTTCTCATATCCTTATTTTCTCTTATATCGGGCATACTTATCCTATGTAGGTATTGTTTTTAAATCTTATTAAAATTTTCTATTCAGCTTTTTTTAAAAAAATCTGCTAATTTATCTAATGCTCTACCTCTATGTGAAACCTCATTTTTTTCTATTGTAGTCATCTGAGCAAAAGTTTTGTTTTTACCAACAGGTATAAAAATCGGATCGTAACCAAAGCCTTTGTTTCCCTTTATTTCTTTTGATATTATACCCTTACATTGTCCTATAAAAACCTTCTTTTTTTTATTTTTATAGTATCCATACACTGATCTAAAAACCGCTGATCTATTTTCATTATTCTCCATTAGTTTCAAAATCCCTTTGCAACCTAAAGTTTTATAAACATAAGCAGAAAACACGCCTGGAAAACCTCCAAGAGTATCAATAAAAAGACCTGCATCTTCTAAAATGAAAGGATAATCAAATTTTTCTTTTATGTGACCTATACCAGATTCCACTACTTTTTTTAAGTCATCTGTCTGAATTTCTGGGTAACCTATATCCTTTTGGATAACGTTGAGATCTAATTCAGAAAATTTCTTTTTTGCTTCTTTTACTTTACCCTTATTACTGGTCACAAAATAAATCGTTTTCATCTGTATCTACCTCTTTGAACTATCTCATCGATTTTTTTAAAAACAAGTTCTGCATCTTTCCTATATTCGTTTTTGTAACCCTCTAAAACATATTTAAAATAACCTGAATTTTTAGAATGCGTAGACTCAATTGCTTCCATTAGTACGTGTAAATCAACTCCTTTTGCTTCCACTTCAGAGTTGATTTCACCTAATCCAAAATCAATGAAATGTAATCTTTCATCATAAAAAATCATATTAGAAGTAGTAATATCACCATGAATGATATTGTTGTTATGAAATCTTGCAATGTTTATACCTATGTCTATGCATAGTTTTTTTCTTTTTTTATCAGATATTTTATCAAATATATCTTTAACTCTTTCACCTTTGACATACTGCATTGTAATAATACCTTTTTTAAGATCAACATCATAAATTATCGGAACTGACACCCCTTGACCGCGTGCTTCAATCATGAGTTTTGTTTCTTCTTTTGTTCTTGTTGAAATAAGTTTTTCATCGATTTCCTTAATTCTATAAATCTTCTTGATTCTGTGTTTTTTTACTACAATTTTTCCTAGGTATTTTGAAAGATATATTTCTGCTTCAGCACCTCTGTATAATA
>Ga0272442_10000409_pt1 | contig 70103 bp, 72 predicted proteins | sample SSMForm2O_FD_200262 | JGI IMG/M metagenome (GOLD analysis project Ga0272442, IMG submission 200262) | Marine sediment archaeal communities from Little Sippewissett salt marsh, Falmouth, MA, United States - SSM-Form-2O | ecosystem: Environmental > Aquatic > Marine > Wetlands > Sediment ...
TCCGTTGGAGGGGGCCGGCACCGAAGAGATCATCCGCGCGGCGGATTCTATTCCCGTAGACAGCCGCAGCAAGTCCCCTTTGAGTTCCAGTTACTACGACTATTTTGTCAATCTCCGGAACAAGATCTATTGGGTTGCCAAGGATCTCTATCCGGTTAATTACAGAGGGATGAAGGAGGACGTGGTAGTGCTTTTCAAATTGGCGAGCGACGGCAGCCTTTTAAGCGAGCCTCGCGTGCTCAATTACGTGGATCAGGAGTTTGCCGATGCCGCCAGGTCGGCCGTCCGGCTGGCCGCACCTTTCCCGGCATTTCCGTTGAGGATGGAAAAGGACGAGGAGATGTTCAAGATAACGATAACTTACCGTTAGCACGAGGCGCGTGCCTGCCCGCTTTTATTTTATGTACCCTCAGAGTTTTTATCAATTGACAATCGGTAAAGGTTGATATAAAATTGAATGAAATTTTAACATTTTTTAAATAGCAATACGGGAGGAAGCATGGATTATCTCTTTACCGAAGAGCAGGTTATGATACGCGATATTGCCGCACAGATTGCACGGGAGAAGATTGCCCCGGTTGCGGCCGAATACGACGAAAACGGCGAGTTTCCGTGGCCCATAGTGAAGATAATGGCCGAAAGCGACCTGTGCGGGATTTATATACCCGAGGAATATGGGGGTACCGGCGGCGGGATTACGGAATTGGCCATTGCCACAGAGGAGCTTTCGAAGGCATGCGGCGGAATTGCCTTGGCATTCGCGGCTACGGCTCTGGGTGCCTATCCGATCATGCTTTTCGGCAATGAAGAGCAGAAGAAGAAACTGCTTCCTGACATAGCGGCCGGTAAGAAGCTTGCGGCGTTTGCGCTTACGGAAGCAGAGGCAGGTTCAGACGCGGGGAATATTAAGACCACGGCAAAGAAAGACGGCGATTCTTATGTGATAAACGGCACTAAACAGTGGATAACCAACGGTGGCGAAGCCGAAATCTATACGGTTATAGCGATGACAGATAAGTCCAAGGGCGCAAGGGGAGCCAGTGCCTTGATAGTGGAGAAGGGGACTCCCGGCTTTGAATTCGGGAAGAAAGAGGACAAAATGGGTATACGGGGTTCCACTACCCGGGAGCTGATATTTAAGGACTGCAGGGTGCCTAAGGAGAACGTATTAGGCAGGGAGGGAATGGGTTTTATCGTAGCCATGAAGACTTTCGATAATTCGAGGCCCGGAGTAGCTGCCCAGGCTATCGGTATTGCCCAGGGGGCGTTCGACCTGGCGTTGAAATACGCCCACGAGAGACGGCAGTTCGGCCAGCCTATATCGAGTTTTCAGGGGATACAGTTCATGCTGGCTGATATGGCTACGCAGATTGAGGCCGCCAGGGCTTTGGTGCTGTCTGCCGCGCGTATGATAGATTCCGGAGCCAGGGATATAGCCAAGGTTTCCGCAATGACAAAGATTATGGCCAGCGACGTGGCCATGAAGGTGACTACCGACTGTGTGCAGATATATGGAGGTTACGGCTATATGCGGGAATATCCCGTAGAGAAGTATATGAGAGATGCCAAGATTACACAGATATACGAGGGCACCAACCAGATACAGCGGACCGTAATAGCCTCCGCCCTTATAAAGAGCCTCGTAAAGAAGAAATAAGTGAATCCATGAATATAATTGTATGCATAAAACAGGTCCCCGAGACCACGGATGTCAAGATAGACCCCGAAACCAATACGCTTATACGCGAAGGCGTGGCATCGATAATAAATCCGTTTGATACCTATGCATTGGAAGAGGCCATACGCCTGAAGGAGAGATTCGGAGGAAAGGTTACATGTTTGACCATGGGGCCTCCTCAGGCCAGGGAAGCTCTGAAGGAAGCCATTGCCCTCGGCGTAGATGAAGCGGCGCTTCTTTCGGACAGGGCCTTTGCCGGCAGCGATACGCTGGCTACGAGCTATGTCCTGGCAAAGGGAATAGAGAAACTCAAGCCCTATGACCTCGTATTGTGCGGAAAACAGGCCTCGGACGGGGACACCGCGCAGGTAGGCCCCGGTATTTCAACGCATTTGGGAATACCTCAAGTCACTTATGTAAAAAAGATAGAAGAGATAGGGAGAGGAAAGGCCAGGGTATATAGGATGGTGGAAGAGGGCTACGAGATTATCGAGTTGCCCATACCGTGCGTGATGACCGTGGTTAAGGAGATAAATGAACCCAGGCTTCCTTCGCTTAAGGGCAAGATGAGGGCAAAGAAGGCGGAGATCAGGGAATTTAGGGCAGAAGATATCAACGCGGACGCAGAGATGATAGGCCTGAACGGTTCTCCAACAAAGGTGGTCAAAGTCTTCACCCCGCCGCCGCGGTCCGGTGGACGCATGCTGCAGGGAGAACCCGATGAGGTTGCCGGGGAACTTGCCGAAATTCTCGCAACCGAAATCTGATTCTGTCTTTGAATACTCAAATCGAGACCGGCGGATGACCTCAAAAGAGAGAACCTTCAGTATATTCGAATCCCGCATGCCTGACCGCGTGCCTGTATTCGACGAGATAGACAAGTCAACCCTCGATAGATGGGCGCCTCTGGACCGGCGGATTAGGCAAGAGGGATGCGAGATTTGTTTCGGGTTTGACATCGCCTTCTTCGCTTACGACGATAAGACAGATCCGGGGTACGGCATAGAACCGTCTTTTGAAAGGGTTAAGAGTTACTCAGGCATAAATTCTATCATCGCTAGCCACGGGCGGCTAAAAGACGCAGAGAAGTTTTTGGCTCTAAAGGTATGCGAGCCTTTTGAGCATCTCTGCCGGATGAGGGGCAGGGAAGAGGTGCTTGCGATGATTATTCGTGAACCGCGGGCTTTCCGGAGGTTTTTACGGGATTCCCTCGATTTTAATCTTACGATGTGCGAATTGATCCTGGATAAGGGCTACACCTTCGATGCCGCATGGCTGTCGGGCGACCTGGGATACGGGAGGGGGCCTTATTTTTCCTTGGGGCATTACACTAAATTTCTATATGATTTGCACAGGGAGGCCTGCGCCTTTTTTGAGACTCGGCATCTTCCCGTTGTGTTCCATTCACACGGCAATATAACCGAGTTCCTTCCGTCTCTGGTGAAATCCGGAATAAGAGGATTGGAGCCACTGGAATGCGGAGTGGGTCTGGACCTGGAGAGGATCAAGGCGGAGTACGGCAAGGACATAGTTTTGATAGGCGGCATTGACCAGCGCACGTACGTGAATTTGGAGAAAGCCAAGAAAGAGATAAAGGTCAAGCTTAAGGTCCTTTCGGGGGAAGGCGGCTATATATACCGGGCGGATGGACCCGTTACCGAAGATGTCAGGTTAGATCATTATAAAGAGATAGTAGAATATATAAAGGTTAAGGCCAGATACGATTGAGGTAATGTTCAGATGTCTATTGAGGTGATAAAGGAACGTTGTACGGGTTGCGGGTTATGCGTGAAGGCCTGCCCTTTCGGCGCGGTGAAGATGGCCGCCGGCAAGGCCGTAATAGATTTGGACAAATGCACATTATGCGGGGCGTGTGCGGAGGCCTGCAAATTCGATGCCATAGAGCTTAAAAAGGATACGCAAGCTGCCGGACGAAGACCGGATGAATCCTCCGGTGAGGTATGGGTCTTTTGCGAACAAAAGGGCGGGGTAATACAGAATGTTGCCTGGGAACTTTTAGGCAAGGGTCGCGAGCTTGCCGATAAACTGGGTACGAAACTTTGCGGGGTACTCCTTGGCCACGGCGTAGACGGTTTAACGGTTTCTGTCTTCGAGAGAGGCGCGGATAAGATCTATGTCGTAGATTCGCCCAGACTCAAGGATTACCAGAATGAGCCCTATTCCAAGGCGCTCATAAGACTTGTAGATAAATACAGGCCCGAGATATTTCTGTGTGGTGCTACTACGACCGGCAGGAGTCTTATATCAAAGGTAGCGGTAAAAGCAATGACGGGACTGACAGCCGATTGTACGGGACTGGACATAGACCCCGAGAAGAGGCTTTTGCTGCAGACCCGTCCGGCATTCGGCGGGAATATCATGGCGACTATTATCACGCCCGAGCGCAGACCTCAGATGGCCACGGTAAGGCACAAGGTCATGAAGGAGGCGGAGGCCATCAGCGGCAGGACAGGGGAGGTTGTGGCGGAGGAAATGGATGAGACCGCCCTGGCCTCCGAAAGCCGGTTACTTGATATAGTCAAAGAGATAGAGACCACCGTTAATCTTTCCGAAGCCGATATCATAATCTCCGGAGGCCGCGGGATGGATGGCCCTGAAAATTTCAAGATGCTCGAAAAGCTCGCCCTTGCCATCGGCGGTGCGGTCGGAGCATCGAGAGCGGCCGTAGATGCGGGATGGATACCTTATTCGCATCAGGTTGGCCAGACGGGAAAGACCGTGTGCCCGAAGCTTTATATAGCCTGCGGCATCAGCGGCCAGATACAACATCTGATCGGCATGCAGTCTTCCGAGGTCATCGTAGCCATTAACAAGGATCCAGATGCGCCCATATTCAAAGTGGCTACATACGGAGTAGTGGGCGATCTCTTTAAGATACTTCCCGTGCTGACGGAGAAGCTAAGCAAGGTAACTGGAAAATGACAAGACCTCGCTTTTCATAATTTCAACCACTTGACAAATTAAGTTTGCTGAGTTACTATTTTAACGTGTTGATATATCCGGAGATCAGTTTAAAAGGACGGCTATAGCTGTTTAGGTAAATAACTTTGAATAACCCTTTACCAAAAAAAGGTAACTAATGTATTTCAAAAAGCTGGAGATTACAGGTTTTAAGTCTTTCGCCGAAAGGACGATCCTCTATTTCGAGCCGGGGGTTACGGCTGTTGTCGGTCCTAACGGCTGCGGCAAGAGTAATATAATAGATGCCATAAAGTGGGTACTCGGTGAACAATCCGTCAAGAGCCTGAGAGGCTCAAGGATGGAGGACGTCATATTCAACGGAACCGAGGAAAAGGAGCCCATAAACATGGCCGAGGTCTCCCTTACCTTTTCCAATCGGGACGGCTTGCTTGCCATAGACTCCGATGAAGTCGTAATCAGCCGAAAGATATTCAGATCCGGGGAAAGCGAATACCTGCTGAATAAGACCCCGGTAAGGCTGAAGGATGTTCAGGAACTTCTTATGGGCACAGGTATCGGCGCCTCCATGTATTCCATAATAGAGCAGGGTAAGATAGGGATGATATTGAGCAGCCGGCCGGAGGAGAGGCGCTATATCTTCGAGGAGGCCAGCGGCATCACAAAATACAAGGCAAAGAAAAGGGAGGCTATAAGGAAGCTTGAGGCCACGGATTCCAATCTGCTCAGGTTAAATGACATAATAAATGAGGTGAACAGACAGATAAATTCCATCACCAGGCAAGCCAGAAAGGCTGAGCGGTATAAACAGCGATATGACAGGCTTAAAGACCTGGAGATCGAGATAGCCTCCCAGGAGTACTCAGCCTTGAAAGATGAGACGGCTGCCCTTGAGGGCCGGTCGAGGAATCTTAAAGAGGAGATCTCGGGCATTACCCGGTTGTCAGACGAGCTAAAGAGTGAGCTGAATAGCAGAAAGGGGTCGTTTGAATCGGTAGATGAACACCATAACCGTCTTCAGAACAGGATATACCAGCTGGATTCCTCCGTAGAGCAGTCCAAGAACAGGATTGCGGTAAACCGCGAAAGGATAGAGGAGATGTCGGAACGGATGAAGGTTTTGAGCGCGGAGACCGGCGGGCTTGAAATCAAAAAGACGGAATCGGAAAAAGCGGCATGCGTGCTGGAGGAGAGGCTTGCCTCGGTAACGGATTCGCTGTCGGCCAAAAAGGAATTTTTGCGCGATCAAAAGGAGACTTTCGAATCGATTGAATGCTCGATAAAGGATAAGGAAAAAGGTATTACGGACAATAAAGAAAAGATAGTAGATTTCATGCAGGAGCGCACAAGGTCCAAGAATGAGACGGTCCGCCTCGCCAGCGATGTCCATAACCGCCAGACACGGCTAAGACGTCTGGAGATGGAACTGGAAAAGGTGGCCAAGGAGACAGAGGCAATAGCAGAAAGGCGCGACAATGCGAGGAAAGAATTCGAAGCTACGGAATCGAGGCTTAACTCGGTAAGGTCGGAAAGAGACATGCTGGCCGAAGAAAACGGAAGAGCGCAAAGCTCTATGGATGAGGCGTTGCGGATTCTGCAGGAGAAGCGCGATGCGCTCATTAGGCTCGAAAGCAAAAAGGTCTTTTTGGAAGACCTTATAGATAAGAACGAGGGCTTTACGGCTGGTGCAAAAGAGATACTCGACCTTATGAAAAGCGGCAACGAGATCGCCCGGGGGATAAAGGGCATACTGGGAAGTATGATAGAAGTGAGCCCCGGCTATGAAACAGCCTGTGAAGCGGCACTCGGAGAAAATGCCCAGGATGTAATTGTCCGGGACAAGAGCGATGCGGCCTCCGCCGCCGAATATTTGAGAGACAACCGCAAAGGCAAGGCCACTTTTTTGATATACAACGAGATACCGGATGCGGATAGTTTTTCCGGTTCTCCCGCCCCGGTTGGCGTTTCGGCGAGATTGATGGATCTGATTAGGGTAGACGAAGACCTGAAGAATGTTCTCGGTTTTTTGCTCAAGGACACTTATGTGGTGGATTCCTTGGATGCGGCCGAAAGGATAGCCGCAGGGCTCAGCGGCCATGAGAGCGAAAGCGTCAAGTTGGTTACGAAGACAGGCGAGGTCGTCAGGAAAGGGTTTATGACCGCCGGCGCCAGCCCCAAAGGCGAGGAAGCGGGAATAATCGGCAGAGAAGCCAGATTGCAGGAGACCCTGGAGGTCATGGAAAGACTCTCGCAGGAGATAGAACAGCTCGAGGCAAGAAAAAGGGAATTGGAGGAATCGCTTTCGGCGGTAAAAAAGAGACTGGCGGGTTTGGAAGACCTGCTTAAAGACGAAGAGGTGGAATATCATAAGAAAGAGAGTGCCCTCTCCGCGATAGAGGGAGAAGAGGGGAAGCTTAGGGAAGAGCTGGCATTAGTGAATCTCGAGAAGGAAGAGGTTAGCGAGGAGATAGGCGACTACACCGATAGAAAGGAAAGGCTGGAAGCGAGGCTTAAAGAGCTTGAGGACGTGGAATACCGTACTCAGAATTTCATTGTTTCCTCCCAGGAAAGCGTCAAGGAGATGGCCAAGCAGAGAGAGGGCATTTTGGTGCTTTTGGCCAAGATCAATGCTGAGATAAGCGGCCTGACGAGGGAATCCTCCGGTATTGCGGAACGTCTTAGCCATGAGAGATCGTCTTACCAGGAATATTCGCAGTCGCTTAGTCAGAAGCTCTCGGATATAGAGAATTCGGCAAAGAAGAGAGAGGAATTACTTCAGGAGATAGATGAGTCGGAGAAGGAGATATCGACGCTAAGTGGCGAACTTGAGACGGACCGCAAGGAACTACGGGAGGCGTCTGCGGCTAAAAGCGAAAGCGGCGCCGTTATCAAGGAAATGGAAGGCCGGCTGAACGGCTATTTCAGTAAGATGCAGGATGTCAAACAGTCGGACCACGACTTAGACCTCAAGAAGCGCGAAGCCGATTATAAGATAGAGACCCTAAAGAGCAGGATGTCGCAGCTATACAAGGTGGATATAATTTCGGGCGCGCGCGATGTAACCGGAATAGAGGATTGGGACACTGTCAGAAGGGAGATAGAGGAGCTTACCAGAAAACTCGAGTCGATGGGAACCGTAAATCTGGTTGCCATAGAGGAGCACAAGGAACTGGAGGACAGGTTCAATTTTCTGAGTCAGCAGAGAGGGGATCTCACTAAAGCCAAAGAGGATCTCCAAAAGGCGATTTCGAGAATCAATAAAGAGACCCGCAGGATGTTCTTGGAGACCTTCGAGAAGATACAGTTCGAATTCAAGAACTATTTCAAGTATCTGTTCGGGGGAGGCCAGGCAGAGGCCTTTCTTTTGGACGAAAATGACGTTTTGGAATCGGGGATAGAGATAGTAGCAAGGCCCCCGGGCAAGAAATTACAGAACATCACTCTCCTTTCGGGCGGCGAAAAGGCCCTTACCGCCGTCGCCCTTATCTTCGCTATATTCAAAATAAAACCCAGCCCGTTCTGCCTGCTTGACGAAGTGGACGCGCCGCTTGATGAATCAAACATAGACAGGTTCGGCAAGGCGATACTGGAATTTACCAAGAAATCCCAGTTCATAGTGATTACCCACAATAAGATAACCATAACCCTTGCCGACGTTATGTACGGTATCACTATGGAGAAGTCAGGCGTTACCAAGATTGTATCGGTCAAATTCCAGGATAAGAAGAAGGCCGGTCATGAAACGCCTTATGCCGGCGGCATTGATAGAAACTCCCCGCAGAGTTCCGAAACCGCAGCAAGCGGCAACGAAGAAGCAGATGCGAATGCGGAAGACGAGATGAAAGAGCCGCTTTAACGGTTTTGCGATTCCGTTATTTCCCCAAAGAGGATTATTCTATCTTTCCCCTGCCTTTTGGCCTTCAGGAGGGCCGAGTCGGCATTACGTATCAGATCGTTTTTGTTCTGAGCGTCGTAAGGAAAGGTAGCTACTCCGCAGCTTAAAGTGAATGCACCCTTTGGCTGAGTGCCCTGGTTTATGAAGGGGTGATTTATGATCTTGTCTCTTATGCGGCCTGCTATATTCTTAGCGTCATTACTGGAAGCCTGGGGGAGGATTATGGCAAACTCTTCGCCGCCGTACCTGCAGGCTATGTCCCTTTTTCGCGAAGCCTCTATGATGAGTTTTGCTATTCCTTTTATGACTACATCGCCCGCCACGTGACCGTATCTGTCATTGTAGTTCTTGAAATCGTCTATGTCTATCATAATTAAGCTCAGGCAGTTGTTGGTCTCGCGCGCCTTTTCCATCTCTTTGGATAGCATGGACTGGAAGTATCCGTGATTCCACAATTTTGTCAGCCAATCCGTATTGGAGAGATAAACGGTCTTTTCGTACAACCGGGAATTTTCTATGGCCAGTCCCGCATGATTTGCAAATAGCGACAAAAGACCTATGTCGGATTTTGTTATGGGTTTCTTCGTAAAGACGTTATCCGCCATTATCAGACCTACTACCTTGTCCTTCGCTTTTAAGGGTACGGTTACGAAGAACTTTGCTCCCAGCGCGTCAAGGTATTTATTGTCCACGCGTTCCCTGGCCTTTTCATTCAAAACCTCAAAGGGCATACCCTCCAGCGCCGTCAGGGCGAGTACGCCCTGACCTTCCTCAAGAGGTATGCGCATGCTTTTAACCAGATTATGGAGCTTGGAGTTGGGATCGCGCTTGAAGTTGTCATAAGCGTTTATGAGATCCTCAAGGGTCATACGTTTTTCCTCTATACTGTGCCAGATCCGGTTGGCCTCTTCGATGCTGTGCGGGCCTATCCCCATTTTCCCTTCAAGTGTATCGTCATTTTCGTTAACCAAAAAGAGCGTAGCCCTGTTAAACCCGAGACCTTCGTGGGAGGTGACGGCGGTAAGGATTATATAAAGGATTTGCTCTAGCTCAAGCGTCTCTCTCATGGCATTCGAGACTTCATATAGTAGCCATAATTCGGACTTTATCTTTTCGCTGTCGTGAGCTATCTTATCCAGTTCTTCCTTATGGGGGTTTGCCTTGTCCATAGATTGTTATAATATACCCCAAGACGTCCCGCTTGTCAAGTAATGGGGGCAGCCTCCGGAGGCTGCCCCCAACAATTTAACTTGACTTTTTAAGTCTTCGGACATACAATATCCATTGATCTTCGGGGTGAGGTGATCCCCTAAGGGGAAATTCCTCGACCGGTAGTGATTTCCGTATCAGCGGAATAAGCCTACGAGGCCTTATGGGCCCGATCCGGTGGTACCGTCAATCTGATTATGGCGGTGATTCCGGAGCCGATAGTATAGTCTAGATGGAAGAAGATCGGCCTATATGAAGAGGTCCTGTTTCAAACACGCCCCCGAAGATTACTCGGGGGCGTTTTTTATCAGGGGTGAGATGAAACTGAATTCCATAAAGGAGATTACGGAAGAGTTAAAAAGCGGCAGGCATGTCATCGTCATGGATGATGAGAACCGCGAGAACGAAGGCGATCTGGTTATAGCTGCCCGCGGAATCAGGGCCGAGGCCATCAATTTCATGGTCAAACACGGCAGAGGACTTGTGTGTGTACCTATGGAAGGAGAGCGGCTGGACAGGTTGGGCCTGCACCCGATATCCGGATCCGCCCAGGACGCTTACCGCACTGCCTGGGCAATGTCCGTTGATGCCAGAAAAGGTGTTACGACCGGAATATCCGCTAAAGACAGGGCCCTAACCATAAGAACCCTGGCCGGCAAAAACGTAAGAGCGGATGACTTCATTTTGCCTGGCCATGTCTTTCCGCTAAGGGCAAATCCCGGAGGTGTTCTCGCAAGAGCCGGCCATACGGAGGCATGCGTAGACCTCCTGAAATTGGCGGGTCTTACGCCCGTTGGGGTCATATGCGAGATACTGAACGAAGACGGCTCTATGGCTAGGAGAGAGGAGCTAAGAAGGTTTGCCGAGCGGCATCATATCCCGATATGTACGATAGCCCAGCTCATAGAATACAGAAGGCGGGCGGAGAAACTGATAAGGCTTGTAACGGAGACTTTCCTCCCTACGGATTTTGGCCGCTTCCGCTTAAGGATATACGAATCCACTATCGATAGATATCATCATCTTGCCCTCATAAAGGGCAAGATAGATTCCTCGCCCACGCTGGTGCGTGTGCATTCGGAATGCCTTACCGGGGATGTCTTCGGCTCCAAAAGATGCGATTGCGGAAAACAGCTCGAGAAGGCGCTTCAGATGATATCCAGGGAGAAGAGAGGTGTTTTTCTGTACATGAGGCAGGAGGGGCGGGGAATAGGTCTGGCCAACAAGATCAGGGCCTACAAATTGCAGGACGGCGGCCTCGATACCGTGGAGGCCAACCACGCCTTGGGTTTTGGAGCCGACCTCAGGGATTACGGTATCGGGGCCCAGATTCTATCGGATCTCGGACTGAAAAGGATAAGGCTTTTGACAAATAATCCCAGTAAGATCATAGGGCTTGAAGGGTATGGGCTCATGATAGAAGAGCGCCTGCCTTTACAGGTTCCTCACAATAGTAGGAACAGAAAATACCTTTTGACAAAGAAGAATAAACTGGGCCACTACCTAAAACTGTAGAGGCCGACGCGCATTAAAGACAGGAGGGAGAGGATGGTTAAAATTATAAAAGCGGATCTCTCCGCGAAACAGAAGAGATTCGGCATAATAGTCTCGCGCTTCAACGAGTTCATTAGCGCCAAGCTTCTTGAGGGAGCCATGGATGAGCTGAAACGCCACGGCGCACAAGATTCATCGATAGAAGTCGTATGGGTTCCCGGATCTTTCGAGATACCGGTGGTTGCAAAGATGATGGTCGGGAAGAAGCGCTATGACGCCGTTATCTGTCTTGGGACCGTTATACGCGGGGCGACGCCCCATTTCGATTATATAGCCGGAGAAGTCTCCAAGGGGGTGGCGAGGGTTTCGCTTGATTCGGGCATACCTTGCATATTCGGGGTCATAACGGCAGATAGCCTTGAGCAGGCTATAGAGAGAGCCGGAACCAAAGAGGGAAATAAGGGCCGGAACGCGGCCATAAGCGCGGTCGAGATGGCCAATCTCGCCGAATTATTATAGCGGAAACGGAAAGGCCCGGCATGAGGAAGAGGACCAAAGCAAGGGAATTTGCCTTAAAGGTTTTATATCATATGGAGATAGCGAAATCGGATTCCGCCCTCTCGCTTGCCATGTTCTGGAAGAGAGAGAAGAATGCGGAGGAATCCGTCAGGCTCTTTACGGAAAAACTCGTGAGAGGGATAGAGAAGAAAAGGTCTGTAATAGACGAGAATATAGGCCGTTGCGCCACTAACTGGCAGATATCCAGGATGGCGGTAATAGACAGGAATATTTTGAGGATAGCCGCATACGAGCTTCTCTTCGAGACCGATATACCGAAAAAGGTCTCTATAAACGAGGCCATCGACATAGCAAAGAAGTACGGAGACACAGATTCCGGCAAGTTCGTAAACGGCATCCTTGACAAGATAGCCAGAATAGAGTCGAACAGATGAAGGGTTTCGTAGATCTGCACATCCATACGACATATTCCGATTCCACGCTCACCCCCAGCGAGGTAGTGGATATAGCCATTCAGAAGGGGTTCTCGGCTATATCTATAACGGATCATGACTGCGTGGACGGGATAGAGCCCGCGTTAAAGAGCTCCGAAGGATGCGGCCTGGAGGTCATCCCTGGCGTGGAGCTCACCGCCGAAATGGATAATCTGGAGATACATATACTCGGTTATCTTATTGACTACAAAAAGGGCTGGTTCATGGAAAGATTAAAACAGATTAGGGAGGCCAGGGTAAATAGGATTTACGAGATGACAAAGCGGCTGCGGGACCACGGGGTGAATATCAGCGCCGGGACCGTGTTCAACATAAGCGGACCCGGGGCAGTGGGGAGGCTTCATTTGGCTACGGCCCTTTACAACGAAGGCCATGTCTCCTCGATCGGAGAAGCCTTCAAGAAATATATAGGAAACGGCTCCCCCTTCTATGTAAAAAAATTGAGATTTACTCCCCGGGAGGCCGTAAAAATGATAAAGGACTTGGGCGGGGTAGCGGTACTCGCCCATCCATATACGGTAGGCAATGACGGTATTATACCGTCATTGGTAGACGAAGGGATCCGCGGCATAGAGGTTTACCACACGGATCATCCCAATAACGTAATGCTGCATTATGAACAGATGGCCTCGCGCTACGGACTACTGACCACCGGAGGCTCGGATTGCCACGGAGAGGGCAAGGGTGGTGTATTGCTCGGCAGGATAAAGGTTCCTTATAGGGTTGTAGATAGCCTTAAAAGTGAGGCGGCGCTTCTTGCAAAACGCAGGAAAGGCAATGAATAAAAACGGTAAGTCCGGAAATAGATTAGACGAGCTTATGATGGCTCGGGTCCTGGAAATAGCTGAGCGCGGCAGGGAGACCGTAAGCCCCAATCCCATGGTGGGCGCACTTATTACAAGAAGAGATAAGATTATATCCGAAGGATACCACCGGTTTTCAGGAGGAGACCATGCGGAGATAATCGCCCTTGCGGGGGCGGGCCGGCGGGCAAAAGGCGCAACCCTCTACTGCAATCTGGAACCATGCACGCATTTCGGAAAGACCGGACCCTGCGTGGACGCCGTGATAAAAGCCGGTATCGAGAGAGTCGTTTTAGCGATGAAAGACCCTAATCCCATAAACAGGGGCAGGGGTATAAATATCATGAAAAAAGCCGGCATCGAGGTTAGATGCGGTGTGCTGGAGCCGCAGGCAAGGAAGTTGAACAGGTGCTTCGAAAAATTCATTACTGTAGGGATGCCTTATGTGACGGTAAAGCTGGCTCAGACACTGGACGGAAGGATAGCGGACGGGAAAGGAAATTCAAAGTGGATTTCCGGCAAGCGTGCACGGAAGGCCGTGCACTGTCTTCGCCGGGAAAAGGATGCTGTAATGGTCGGAGCAAAGACATTGCTTAATGATGATCCTATGCTGACTGCCAGGACCGGCGGCGGTTTTAAACGACCGTACAGGATAGTCGTCTCCACAGAGCTTGATATACCCATTTCCTCGAGAATACTTCGGGAGCCGGATAAGGTAATCATAGCGGGAGGCGAAGGCGCGCCGGTTTACAGAAAAAGGAGGCTTGAAAAGCGGGGTGCACGCGTGATCCTTCTTCCAAGAAAAGACGGCAGGACCAGCCTTAGGAGACTTATGCGCTCTCTTGCAAAGATGGATATTACCTCTGTTCTTTGCGAAGGAGGCGGGGAATTGTTCGGCTCCCTTTTGGCCGAGGGGGTCGTGGATGAGGCACTCTTTTTTATGGCGCCTTTGATTCTATGCGGCAGGGATTCGATATCTTCCTGCAGCGGCCGGGCAAGCTCCCTTGTCTCTGCTTACCGCTTCAGGGAGACCCAGGTCGAAAGGATCGGAAGAGATATCCTTATTAGGGGGACGCTATAATGTTTTCCGGCATTATCGAGGAGATGGGCGTAGTAAAGAGCATGACGCGCCAGGAGGGTTGGATTAGGCTAGCCCTATATGCCGAAAAGGTCTGGCGGGACTGCCGTAAGGGCGATAGTCTATCCGTGAACGGCGTATGCCTTTCGGTTACCGAGGTCTCGGAGGGGCGGATCGGTTTTGACGTTATGGAGGAGACACTGGCCAGGACAGATCTCGGTCTTCTTAAGAACGGCGAGGCGGTGAATCTCGAGAGGGCACTTAAAGCCGGAGAAAGGATATCGGGGCATTTCGTAACAGGCCATGTGGACTGCCTGGGGAAGATTAGCGCCTTTGTGAAACGTCCGGCAAGATACGTCCTTGAAGTAACATGCCCCCGAGACACAAAGCCCTACATAGCCGAAAAGGGTTCTGTGGCTGTATCCGGAGTTAGCCTTACGGTTGTCAGGGCGGAGAGTGGTAGATTTAGCGTTCATCTTGTACCTCAAACCCTCCGGACGACATCACTTGCCGCCAAGCGCCCCGGAGAAAAAGTAAATGTCGAGTTCGATATAATGACAAAATATGCCGCACTCCACTCAATAAAGCAGAGGGGAATAGACGAATCCTTTTTGGAGGAACACGGTTTTAAATAAGAACCTATGCCGCTCGAGGTAACTTCGTAATCGATTACGGGCCCCGATGCATGGGGTCTTGACAATTCTTTTTTTTGGGCTATACTTTATATGACCGTAAATTCAATAGGCATAAAAATAGACGTTTTAAAAAGGAGGAGGGATGAAGAGACCCTATAAAACCTTTATCGTAATGGCAGTTATATCGGTTCTGTTTTTACAGGTACCATGCGAGGCTCAGACCATGTTCCGCAAATTAGGCCGCGGGGTCGCCAACACGCTTACTTTTCCGTTCGAGGTGCCTAAATCCATACACGAGGTCTTGTACGATAACGGGCCGGCGGCCGGCGTTACCTATGGCCTGCTTGACGGAGTCTTTAAGGGGGTAATAAGGGCTCTTACGGGTGTATATGAAATTATAACTTTTCCCATTCCATTTCCAAAGGATTACAAGAATATAGTAGAGCCTGAGTTCCTCTTTGAGCCGGATAAGCCTTATTCATTTTAAGCGTATTTTTTAGCGATTGCGGATTAAGGTAGAGAGGTCCCTTTAGCGGAAGGGGCCTTTTTATTTTGAGCGTATTTCTGGTTGACTAGAACAGACCGGGGTGATAAACTATAATATTCATAATATAATTGTCTAGGTTGTCTTCACGGGGCGTAGCGCAGTTTGGCTTAGCGCGCTTGGTTCGGGACCAAGAGGTCGGCGGTTCGAATCCGCCCGCCCCGACCATATATTTATCAGCTTTTTATTATTTAGTATGGTTAAACGTATCCGTATAATCTACAGCGGCACCGTCCAGGGGGTAGGTTTCCGCTACGCAACAAAGGCCGTAGCGTCTTCCCTTGGCCTTACCGGATGGGTCAGGAACCGTCCGGATTTTACGGTTGAAGTCGTATGCGAGGGAGAGGAGGCCCGGCTCCTGCTCTTTTTGGACAGGATTGCCGACGGACCCATGAGAAAATATATAACGGATTCCGATATCTCCTGGCTCGAGCCAAACGGAGAATTCGACAGCTTTGATATTACGTTTTAGGAGAGGTAGACAATGGAGAAGGTTGTAGAGACAAAAGAGTTATGCAAGTTCTATAGGAACGCATCCGGCAATAGGTATCTGAAAGCGGTGGACGAGGTATCCCTTGAAATCGAGAAAGGCGAGATATTCGGCCTCCTTGGCCCCAACGGCAGCGGAAAGACTACAATAATCAAATTATTACTCGGTCTAATCCACCCTACTGCGGGAACCATGACCGTCTTGGGAAGAGATCCCAGGCATGTACCTTCAAAAAAGAGAATAGGATACCTTCCAGAACATCCTTATTTTTACGAATTTCTCACTCCTGAAGAAATATTGCGCTTCTATGGCTCCTTAAGCGACGTTTCAGGCACCCTGCTTGATAGGCGTATCCGTTCGCTTATAGACAGGCTCGGCCTTGAGCGGTTCAGAAAGACCCGAATCAGAAATTTTTCCAAGGGGATGTTGCAGCGCCTCGGCCTTGCCGTTAGCCTGATCAACGACCCTGAACTTCTCTTACTTGATGAACCCACTCTCGGCCTTGACCCCATAGGGACTTCGGAAGTTCAGGATTTGCTAAGGGAACTTAATGAGCAAGGCAAGACCGTCTTTTTAAGCAGCCATCTTCTTTCACAGGTAGAGGATTGCTGCAAGCGGGTAGCCATAATATACAGAGGCAGGCTGATCAAGTCCGGAAACCTAGAAAATCTCCTTGAGAGAAAAGACGAGATGAAGTTCACGGTAAAATTAAATGATCCCCGGCAGGCCGAGGACCTTGGCAGGCGCGTTCAAGAGCTCGGACTGGAATTGAGCGAGGTGTCAGCCGGCAGGGATTCGCTGAAAGATTTCTTTATGGCTCTAATAAAAGGGGAGAAGAGGTGAAAAACCTGATATATATAGCCGGTATCACATTCAAGGAGATAATGAGGAACAGGCTTCTTAATGTCTTGCTCCTTTTTGCCATTATATCAATAGCCAGCACCAGGTTTTTTACTATCTTTGCCCCGTCCGAGGAGATGAAGATCATTCAGGATACCGCTCTGGGCATGATAAGATTTATAGGAATGCTTATAACGGTCTTCATCTGCGGATCGCTTTTGCCCAGGGAGGCCGAAAGGAGAACAACGGTGACCGTCTTATCGAAGCCTGTCAGAAGGACGCAGTTTTTTTTGGGTAAATTCGCGGGCTCTTTATATGCGATCTTTTTGAGCCTGGGGCTCATGGCCCTGATCCTGTACATACTCGTCTTTTTTAAATACGGTCACCTGGATACCGCGGATTCCGCTGAAGCGTTTTTTATAGCGGCGAACCTGGCCAAGGCGCTTTTTATGATAGTTATGGAGCTGGTCGTCATAGGTTCCATCGCCATTGCCGTTTCGACTTTTACTTCGGAGATATTCAGCGTTACTTTCGGAATACTTGTATTCATCATAGGGCACCTGGCCAATTACCTGCAGCATATAAGCGACAGGATGGAATTGCTGCCGCTTAAGGTGGTAACGCTTCTGGTCTATTACATATTGCCGCATTTGGAGAATTTCAACGTGCAGAACGCTATAGTCCTCGGCCAGGAAGTCAGTCTTTTTTATATATTTAAAGCCGCCTCCTACGGCCTCCTTTACACTGCGGTCATGCTTATACTGGGATCTCTCTTGTTTTCGGAAAAGGAATTCTGATGGATCTGTCCGTTTCGCTGCGCATACGCCGTTACCTTTTGATAGGGGCGGCCTTCTTTATTCTTATTTCGCTGGCGCCGCTTCAGCAATCCATCAATTACAGCAGGGTGACCGAAGACCTGGCTGAAAGTCTCGTCATCCGGCCGGGCGAGTTCGCTACCAATTTTGTAATAGGAGGTTCGAGCGCCATAGCCGTGGATATCCTATGGCTTGAAATGGATGAGATGTGGCACTGCGGCAAATGGTTTGAGATGCTGCCGATACTTAGAGCCGTTACGTGGATGCAGCCCCATTTTGTAGAAGCCTGGGAACTTGGAGGATGGCATCTTGCCTACAATCTGCATGCGTATGCAAAGGAGATGCCCGATAGAGAAAAGTATCTGGAAGAGGGCATAGGATTTCTCAAGGAAGGGCTCTCCAGGAACAGATCCGTCTACGATCTTTGGTTCAATCTGGGCTGGGTCTACTATAATAAACTCGGGGATTACGATACCGCCATAAGGTATTTTAAGAGCGCCGTCAGATACGAGCATCCTGTATATATAGACCGCCTTTTAGCCCATTGCTACAGGAAGAAAGGGAACCTCGAACAGGAGATTTCAGAATGGGAACGCTGCCTGAGGCTACATCCCGGGAATGAGTACCACATAAAAATAGTGAAAAAACACCTTGAGCGGGCCAAGAAGAAGCTGAAAGAGGAGCCGCTGCCTTGAAATCCGGATAGATATCGAACTTACTTTTTTATGCGTTATGCCATCATTGCCGACATACATTCAAATCTCGAGGCCTTATCTGCGGTTCTTAAGAATATAGAAAACGAATCGCCGGACAGGATTCTCTGCGTCGGGGATATAGTAGGCTACGGCGCCGATTTCCATGAATGCATAACCCTGGTAAGGGAAAAAATTGATTTTGCCGTGGCGGGAAACCATGACAGGGCATGTCTCGGGCTATACGATATCTCAAGGCTGAATGCCCATGCAAGATCCGCCGTCCTTTGGACGCGGAGGAACCTTGAGCAGGAGGATGCCGATTTTTTAAAAGGCCTGAATTGCGTAATCAGCCTAGAGGATATCGTCATGACCCACGGTTCACTTCAAAGGCCGGAAGAGTTCAATTATATCGATGATACCTTTGATGCGGATGCGAATTTCCCCCTATTTCGAAAGAGGGTATGCGCAGTCGGCCACTCCCATCTCCCGGGTATCTTTGCAAAGAAGTACGGCTCTGCCGCGGTCCGCCTTCGAAGCTCCGGTCCGATTACCCTGGAGGAGGGCTATTCGTATATAATAAATTCCGGTTCAGTCGGTCAGCCCAGAGACGGCAACCCGAGGGCGTCTTATGCTATGTATGACACCCGGCAGAAGACGTTATCCATAAAGAGGGTTTCATATAATACCTCCGCTGCAGCCCGGAAGATCGTGGCAGCCGGCCTCCACCCTTTTTTGGCGGAGAGGATTAAAAAAGGCAATTAGATCTTTTTTGGCCCCTTTTAACCGAAGAGATCAATGACACCTCGCAAAAATGAGAAAAAAAAGGCGGAGAAGAGAATCGAGGAGCTCCGCAGGGAGTTAAAACGCCATAACCGGCTCTATTACCGGGAAAATCGCCCTGTGATATCGGACACCGAGTACGACGAGCTTGTGAACGAACTGAAGGTTTTGGAAAGAGAGAATCCTGAGTTTACCGAAAAGGACTCCCCGACGCGCACTGTGGGGGCAAGACCCGAGGAGGGTTTCGCAGCCGCCAGACATATGGTGCCGATGCTCAGCATGGATAACACATATTCCGATGATGAGCTCGCGGAATTCGACAAAAGAGTGAAAAGGTTCCTCGGCCGGGAAGATATAAGCTATTTCGTAGAGCTCAAGGTTGACGGCGCAAGTATATCCCTTGTATATGAGTCAGGCAGACTTTCCAGGGGCGTGACGAGGGGTGACGGATTGGCGGGTGAGGAGGTGACGGCCAATATAAAGACCGTCAGGGACGTCCCGGAAAAGCTCAGAAAGATAGATTCCGGCCTCATAGAGATACGCGGGGAAGTGTATATGGATGGCATCGAGTTCGAAAGACTTAACAGATCGAGAGCCGACTCCGGCGAAGACCTTTTTGCAAACCCCCGGAACGCCTGCGCCGGGACCTTGAAATTGCTGGATCCGAAGATGGTGGAAAAAAGAAAGCTTTCTATATTCTGCCACGGAGTCGGTTTCATGGAGGGCTTCGACATAGAGAGCCAGTCCGCTCTTTACGATTTCATGAAGCGGGCCGGCCTCAGGGTGAATCCGGAAGTAAAGAAGATCAAAGATATCGATGATGTCATATCCTACTGCAGGAATTGGATAGACAAAAGGGACAGCCTGGATTACAGAATAGACGGCATGGTTGTCAAGGTAGATTCCTTTATGCAACAGAAGGCCCTCGGCAGCACCAGTAAGAGCCCGAGATGGTGTATAGCCTACAAATTTCCCGCCGAGAGAAAAGAGACTAAATTGCTGGACATAAAGGTGCAGGTCGGCAGAACCGGGAAGCTTACGCCCGTTGCCGTCCTTTCACCCGTAAAACTGGCGGGCACCACAGTATCCCGTTCCACGCTTCATAATGAGGATGAGATAAGAAGGAAGGATATAAGACTTGGAGACAGGGTGATAGTGGAAAAGAGCGGCGACATAATACCGCAGGTCGTCAGACCGGTAAAGGAGAAGAGAAACGGCAGCGAAAGGACCTTTCACATGCCGAAGCGTTGTCCGGTCTGCGGTCTAAAGACGTTTAAGCCCGAAGGCGAAGTGGATTCGAGGTGCGAGAACGTAAAATGCCCCGCACAGGTAAGGCAGAGGATAATACATTTTGCCTCAAGGAATGCCATGGATATAGAAGGCCTGGGAGAGGCCGTCGTAGACCAACTCATTGATGCGCGGGTCGTCGGGGATTACGGAGACCTTTACTACCTGGAATATGGCGACCTTATAAAACTTGAAAGGTTCGCCGACAGGTCCGCGCGGAAACTGCTGGCGGCCATCGGCAGGAGCAGGGAAAACGACCTGCCTAGACTTATCTTCGCTTTGGGCATACGCCACGTGGGACAGCGCTCGGCCTGGGTTCTTGCGAGGAGGTTCGGTTCCCTTGACGCCGTTGCCTCGCAGGGCCGATCTTCGCTTGAGAATATAGATGAGATAGGACCGGTCGTAGCCGGCAGCATCATGGCTTTCTTCGAGAACAGAGACAATCTATCGGTAATAGAAAAGCTTAAAAAGGCCGGTTGCAATACACTGATGAAGGAACGAGGCGAAGAAGGTCCTCTCGCGGGCAAGAAGTTCGTTTTCACCGGAAGCCTGCGGACGATGACGAGGGCCGATGCAGAGAGGCTTATCCGAAGACACGGGGGAACGACATCTTCCAGCGTGAGCCGCGATACGGATTTCGTGGTAACCGGCGAAGAACCCGGCTCAAAATTCCGCAGGGCTCAGGAACTGGGTATAACTATATTGGACGAAAAAGGTTTCCAGAGATTCATAGGGGATATCGGATGAATACGCCAATCAGAATCATCATAGTCGCTTTTTTGGTCGTAGGTCTTTCCGGATGCGCCGAACTTAGGAGAAAATTCATAAGGAAACGCGAGCCGAAAAAAGAGGACGTCTCCTTTTATAGCGTTCAGGAGTACAATCCAGCGCCTGCGCCGGAGAGATATCAGGAGCATTATGTCTTTTGGAAGAACTGGCATCTCGATCTGGAGCGCACCGGAGGAACGAGTTATCTGAGGGATATGAGGGCAATGGACGAAAGCCTCAGGCATCTTACGGCTATGAGGGATCTGTTGAAGGAAGAGAAGGCCGCCCAGCTCCAGATTCAGATCGATAACCTGGAGGATATAAGAGAAAGGATGAGGAAGAGGGAGCGTGATGTCATGGAGGACGTAAGAGCCCGAAGGGTTATAGAAAGAACGGGCAGAATCATAGTGAATAATTTTTCATATAACGCGGCGTCAGATTATCTTAAAAGCGAGAATCGGTCGCAGAAAAACGAGGTTAATTAATTCCATGAACAGATTCATAAAGAGGATTGTTGTAGGCCCGCTTGAAACCAATTGTTATCTCTTGGGCGACCTCGATTCGGGAGAGGCGGCACTTATAGACCCCGGAGGAGACGGGGAAGGCTTGATCAATGCCCACTTGGAAGATAACGGATTAAAGCTTAAGTGTATCATAAATACCCACGGCCACGGTGACCACATATCCAGCAATCGTAAATTTTCGGCTCCTATATTTATTCACGAACTCGACGCCTGCTTTTTGGGAAATCCGGTACTGAATCTCTCTGCTTCATACGGACTGGAGATAACCAGCCCCGAGGCGGACCGTCTCCTCAAAGAGGGCGATATCATAGGGATAGGCTCGTTTAAGCTGGAGGTGCTCCATACCCCAGGCCATACACCTGGCAGTATCTCACTGATAGGAGACGACATAGCCTTTACGGGTGATACTCTCTTTATGGGCGGCGTGGGCAGAACCGATTTTATCTACGGCTCCGAGAAGGACCTTATATATTCGATAAAGAACAAGCTTTATGAGCTGGATGATAGTGTAATTATATATCCGGGTCACGGACCCAAGAGCACAATAGGAAGGGAGAAAAGGGAGAACGCCTTTTACAACGTCTCCACGGCTTGAGGTCGACATGGGAAGAGAGGTTGACCAGTTTATAGATTACCTGTCGCTTGAACGCGGGCTTTCAAAGAATACGCTCGTATCCTACTCCAGGGATCTCAACGTCTTTGAAGATTTTATCGATCGAAGAGGCATAACTTCGTTCGGCGCCGTTACAAAGAACGATATCTGTGATTTCATGCTCTTCCGCAAAGACAAAGGGTTATCGCCGAGTTCCATAGCACGAAGCCTTGTAGCGGTGAAGGTCTTTTTCAGGTTTATGGTGAGAGAGAATCATCTCGCCAAGGACCCGGCAAGCGCCATAGAGACCCCCAGGTTATGGAAACACCTGCCCGAGGCACTGGATATAAACGAAGTGGAAAGACTTTTGGCGGCCCCAAATCTTAAGACTTGGAAGGGTATAAGGGACAAGGCCTGCCTGGAGATTATGTATGCTACCGGTTTTAGGGCCTCGGAGGTCGTAGGCCTTAATATGGCGGATGTTAATTTCGAACTAGGCATAATAAAATGCCTGGGGAAGGGGTCGAAAGAGAGGTTAGTGCCCTTGGGCAGGGGCGCCCGGACCGCACTTGAGAGATACATAAACAAGGTTCGGCCCACGCTTATGAAGGCCGGGGAGGAGAAAGGTCTCATCCTTACCAGGCTGGGCGGTAAGATGACCAGACAGATGTTATGGAAGATAATAACCTCGTGTGCAAAAAAGGCCAGAATAAAAAAGAGGATAAAACCCCATACCCTGCGTCATTCTTTCGCCACGCATCTTTTGGAGAGAGGGGCGGACCTCAGAATCGTTCAGGAGATGCTCGGCCATTCAAACATATCAACTACCCAGATATACACGCATATAAACAAGGAACGCCTGAAGTCCATTCACCGCAAATTTCATCCCAGGCCCTGAGGCCTGAAGACGGAGATGAGGATTTTCATAAGATGGATACGGATAAGCCCGGTGTTATAAAGCGGCTCAGGAGGCTTTTGCCGGAGGCCGTCAACGGAGACCTATCTAGGCTTTCCGCCCTTGCGCACGAGAATAAGGTGGCGCTTTATTTGGTCGGTGGATCGGTGCGCGACATACTCCTGGGCAGAAAGAGTTTTGACCTGGACTGCGTCGTGGAAGGCGACGCGGTCCGTTTTTCCCGATACGCGGCTACCATAGTCGGAGCCGATGCCGTGCTCCACAGGCGTTTCGGAACGGCAACCCTTTATTTCAGACACGGAGAGGCGGAGACGGATTCAAGAATAGACCTGGCCGGCGCCAGAAAGGAGCATTATGCCTCTCCTGCCGAGCTTCCGGAAGTCAGCTCAGCTACTTTAAAAGAGGACCTTTCGAGGCGGGATTTTACCATCAATGCCATGGCCATAAGCCTGAACAGATCAGACTACGGAAGGCTGATAGATTATTTCGGAGGTCGCAAGGATCTTGAAAAGGGCGTGGTAAGAGTTCTCCATGACAAGAGTTTCATCGACGATCCTACGCGTATATTCAGGGCCGTCAGATTCGAGCAGCGGTTCGGTTTCAAAATAGAAAAGAGTACCGAGGCACTCATAAGGACCGCCGCCGGAAAGGGCATATTCGATGAGGTCTCCGGGGAGAGGTTGCGGCATGAGATAGAGAAGCTTCTTGGCGAAGGGACCCCAGTAGGTTCGATAGAGAGGATGAGAGAGCTCCATGAACTCAAATTCATAAATCCCGCCATAGATTTTACCGGCAGGGAAAGGACCCTCTGCCGGAGAATCAAAAGGGTCCTGGATAAGACTGGGCATGTCCTCGGAAAGGACGGTATCAATAAGTGGCTGGTGTATTTTATGGCGGTAATAGATACCCTCAGTCTCGAGGATGCCATAGATGCCTGCGGGAGGCTTGCCTTTAAGAGGGGTGAGCGGTTAAAGGTGGTCTCTTTAAAGAGATGGGGGGATTTTGCATTGCGGACGCTGAGAGAAAAAGGAGACCTCAGGGCGAGCGAAGTATTTAAAGGCTTGCGCCGCCTTCCCGACGAAGCAATTATCTTTCTCGTTGCCAAGGCCTCAGGGGAGAGGTCCTTGCAGAGGGCCAAGGCCTTTATGACCAAATACAGAAAGGCCTCGCTCGACATAGCAGGAGAAGATCTCTTGCGACTTGGCATAAAGCCCGGCCCTCGGTTCAGAAAAATAATGGAGGAGACGCTGCTGGCAAAGGTGGACGGGAAGCTAAAAAACAGGGATGAAGAGATTGAATATGCCCGCAGGCTGACGGAGGAAGGATGGGGGCCTTGAAGGAAAAGCGGAGGTTGTATATAGGATCTTTCGAGGCCGACCTTTACATGCCGGGATGCACCTCCTTGAAATCGAAAAGGATGGTGCTTTCTAGATACAAGTCGAGACTGCGCGCAAGATACAATGTATCGATATCAGAAACAGGAGGTTACGATAAATGGCAGAGAGCAGTGATAGGGATTGCCGTCGCCGGCCATACCAGAGACGATATCTTAAGGACTTTTGAGAGGTTGTCGGAATTCACCGGATCTTTCAGGGATATCGAGGTCCTAAAAGAGGAGACGGAGATATTATGACGAAGATAAGACCTGAGAAAGTAGCCAACGCTATCAGAAAAGAGATGAGTTCCATCATCCAGGAAGAGCTCAAGGACCCCAGAATAGGGTTTACCACCGTTACCAGCGTCAAAATAACCGACGATCTCAGATTCGCCAGGATTTATTACAGTGTCATGGGTGACAAGAAGACAAGAAAGGCAACGGAAGTGGCCATGAACAACGCAAAAGGATATATAAGAAAGGAGATAGGCGAGAGGCTGGGCCTTAGGTTCGTGCCCGAGATAAGACTGGTCCTGGACAGGACCTACGAGCACCAGGACAAGATAGATGAGATACTTGACAACATACATAAAGATAAAGATATCGAGAAGAATTGATGCCCGCGGGGCTACGCGATAGGTGGATGGTATGGGTGCCAGAGAAATAGGCGAGGCTATAAGGAAGCACGACGATTATATAGTGACCTCCCATGTGAATATGGAGGGGGATGCCATCGGCAGCGAGCTGGCGATTTTTTATCTAGTCAAGCAATTGGGCAAAAGGGCAATCGTGGTCAATAACGATCCCGTGCCGAAGAGATACAGGTTTTTACCCGGCACCGATAAAATAGTAAGTCCGGGGTACAGGCCGGCTAAAGAATACTCCAATCTCATCATTGTGGACTGCCCCAATATCGAGCGCTCGGGAAGCGTTGCCCCCATCGCGACAGCCGCTCGGATAAAGATAAATATCGACCATCACGTAAGCAATAGCTACTTCGGGGATTTCAACTGGGTGCATCCGGAAGCCTCCTCATGCGGCGAGATGATCTTCAATCTTTATAAGGAGATGAAACTCAACATAAATGAGGATATAGCAAAACTTTTGTATGTGGCTATTCTGACGGACACAGGTTCCTTCAGGTACGATTCCACTTCACCCTATACCCATAGAGCAGCCGGCGAGCTGATAAAGATCGGCGTAAAGCCGGACAAGATAGCCGAAAAGATATATGAGACAAAAAGAATCGAAGACATTGCCCTTTTGTCCAGGGCCCTTTCGACTATACGTCTCACCCCGGACGGCAAGATATCCACGATGTACGTTACTGCCGAGATGTTCGGCGACGGCGAGTATCTCGCGGACAGAACGGACGGATTCGTGGATTACGCCAGATCCGTAGAAGGGGCGGAGATATCCCTATTTTTCAGGGAATCCGCAGGCGGAGAAGAGGTGCATGTCAGCATGCGCTCCAAAGGCAGAGCTAATGTTAACATTCTGGCCGGCAAGTTCGGAGGGGGCGGTCACCCAAAAGCGTCGGGTTGCGTCTTGAAGGGCAGGCTGAAAATTGTTATGGAAAATGTCATTAAGACGGCCGAGGAATTCCTGCTGTAACCTTTTCTATGTTTATGCGAAGCGAAAAACCCAACGGCATTCTTGTAGTAAATAAACCCAAAGGTATCACCAGCCACGATGTTGTGAATTCGGTGAGGCGCGTCTTCGGCATTAAGCGCGTCGGTCACGCCGGAACATTGGATCCGGCGGCAACGGGGGTATTGATTATCCTCGTAGGGTCTGCGACGAAATTATCAGGACAGCTTATGACCGACGAAAAGGCATACAGGGCCTGTGTCAGATTTGGGATATATACCGATACCCAGGATTCTACCGGCAGGATCTTGAGAACCGGCGAAGTAAAGTTCCGCGCGGAGGATCTTGAGTCGTGTCTCCTCTCCTTTTTGGGCCCGGGTGAACAGATCCCTCCGATGTATTCGGCTCTCAGGCACAAAGGCAAAAGGCTGTACAAACTTGCACGCAGGGGGATAGAGGTAGAGAGAAAACCGCGCAGGATTTTTATAAGATCCATCGGGATGACCCGTTTTGAATCGCCGTTTGCCACAATCGAAGTTACCTGTTCGAAGGGCACTTATATACGTCAGTTGTGCGCGGATATAGGCGAGAGACTTGGCTGTCCTGCCCATATGGCGGAGCTGGAGAGACTAAGATCCGGGGCTTTCGGTATGGACGGGGCAATAGATTTTGAGATAATACGCAAAAATGATCCCGGCCTTCTCGCTTCTATGCTCATAAAAGAGATTCCCCTTACGCGGCGGAAAGGGACCGGCACGTCATGAAGGTAATAAAGGGGGTTGCGAATATACGCGAAGAAGGGCCGAAGGTTGTTACAATCGGCACCTACGACGGCGTGCACAGAGGACACAGGAAGGTCCTGGGGGCTGTAAAGAGACGAGCGAGGGAGGCTGGGGTAAAGAGCTGCGTTCTCACCTTCGCTCCTCATCCGGGGAGAATACTCTATCCGCGTAAAGAGCTTATGATGCTTTCCTCGCTGGACCATAGGTTAAGATTGCTCGCGGAAGAGGAGATGGACATCACGGTCATAATCGGTTTCACCAAAGGGTTCGCCTCTTTGAGCCCCGGCGCTTTTTTCAAGAACATACTTACGGATGGCTTGAATGCCAGAGAGATATTCGTCGGCGGGAATTTCATGTTCGGTAAGGGTAAATCCGGAGGCATAGCTGAGCTTAGAGATTACGGCAGATATCACAATATAGAGGTCCATGCGGTCAAGCCGCTTGAGAGCGGCGGTAAAGTTATAAGCAGTACGCTCATAAGGAATCTTATCGTTAGAGGTGATTTGAGCGCGGCACGGCGCCTTTTGGGCAGAAGAGTATCTGTCCTTGGGACCGTTGTAGCCGGCGTCGGGAGGGGTAAGGGATTGGGGTTCCCCACAGCTAATTTGGATCCGCATAACGAAGCCATCCCGCCATCCGGTGTTTACGTGGCCGGCGCAAGGTTGAACGGCAGACATTATGGGGGCGTGCTGAATATAGGTTCAAGACCTACATTCTTCGGATCAGGCAAAAAGCCGAGGAAAGTGATAGAGGTCCATATCTTCGATTTTAACGGCAGACTTTACGGCGAGGATATGGAAGTAGTCTTTTTTAAAAAGATTAGGGAGGAGAAGAGATTTGCCGGAGAAGCGGAGCTGGTAAAGCGGATAAAAAAGGATGCGGCTCTGGCAAAAAATTACCTCCTTGGCGCAAGAGAACTTTTTTAATCCAAAGGGGCGAAAGATGAGGGTGGTCTTCTTCGGCACATCACGTTTTGCGGCAGCGCCTCTTGCTGCGCTTGCAGAGAGACATGAGGTAGTTGCGTGCGTTACCAGGCCCGATAAACAAAAGGGCCGCTCCCTAAAAGTCTTACCGGGATACATAAAATCGAAGGCAAAGAGCCTGGGCATTCCCGTCCACCAGCCGCAAGACATAAAGGAAGAGTCTTTCTTGAGACTACTCGTCTCTTATAATCCGGATTTTTTCGTTGTGGTAGATTTCGGTATGATGCTTCCCTTAGGTCTTTTGGATATGCCGGTGTTCTGTTCGTTGAATATCCACCCCTCCATTCTCCCCAAATATCGCGGGGCCGCACCGATAAATTGGGCCTTGATAAAAGGCGAGAAGGAGACAGGGGTAACCGTAATAAGGATGAACGAAAGCCTCGATGCCGGAGACATAGTTCTTCAGAGGCCGGTTAAAATCGGGGAGCGCGAGACATCGGAAGACCTGGAGGCCAGATTGGCAACTTTGGGCTCAGAACTTTTGCTTGAGGCCATGGAATTGATCGAGAAAGGCGAAGCGGAATTCAGGAAGCAGGACGAAGGCTCAGTCGTTATGGCCCCTAAGCTCAAAAAGACGGATGGCTATCTGGACTGGCATCAGGGTGCGCGTTCCCTCGAAAACAGGATTAGGGGAGTATTGCCGTGGCCCGGCGCATATACGTTCTTAAATAACAAGATGCTTAAGGTCTTCAGGGCCAGGGCACTGGAAGGCGAAGAAAACGGCATGCCCGCAGGGAGTGTAATATATGCCGATTCCCAAAAGGGGCTTGCGGTAAAGGCGGGTGATGGCCTGTTGCTCGTGGAGGAGGTCCAGATGGAAGGCAAAAAGAGGATGGATTCGCGGGCGTTTTTAAGGGGACGAGGCGTAAAGCCGGGGACGAAACTCGGTAAGAACTAACTTTATGCTTGCATCAATTGCAGGATGTGCTATAATTCTAATTTCTGATGGATATTTTTTAAAGAAGATATGGAATACGGAATATGGGGTAGCCTGAATTAATAAAGGTTTTCCTGAATAATCAGTCAAGGAGGGATAGTTTATGGCGGTAAAAATAGGGATAAACGGTTTCGGTCGAATCGGGAGGATGGCATTGCGTATCATGGAGGAAAGAGGCGGCTTCGAGGTGGTGGCCATCAATGATCTTACGGATGCCAAGACCCTTGCCCATCTCTTTAAATACGATACGGTCCACGGTAGATTCAAGGGCAAGGTGGAAGCTAAGGGAGACGCCATCGCGGTCAACGGAAAAGAGATCGATATACTCAGCATAAAGAATCCTGCGGAGCTGCCCTGGAAAGAGAAGGGCGCGGATGTCGTACTGGAATCCACAGGCGTCTTTAGGACGAGAGAGAAGATCGCCCTTCATCTTGAAGCGGGCGCGAATAAGGTCCTTCTTTCGGTTCCCGCCAAAGACGAGATAGACAATATGATAGTCCTGGGAGTCAACGACGAGGCGCTAAGAGATACCGATAAGATAGTATCCAACGCATCATGTACCACGAACTGCGTTGCGCCGCTGGTAAAAGTGCTTAACGATGAATTCGGCGTTGAAAAGGGTCTTATGACCACCATACACGCATATACTAACGACCAGAATGTGCTGGATCTCCCCCACAAGGATTTACGCAGGGCGAGAGCGGCAGCCGCCAATATGATACCCACGACTACCGGCGCGGCCAAGGCGGTGGGCAAGATCATAACAGAGCTTAAAGGGAAGCTCAACGGCATGGCTATAAGGGTGCCCGTTTCATGCGGCTCAATAACGGATCTGGTGGTAAAGCTTAAGAGAAAGGCCTCCTCGGACGCCGTCAACGATGCCTTCAGGAAGGCGGCGGATAAGATGGAGGGGATACTGGAATACTCGGATGAGCCTTTGGTATCAAGCGACATAGTCGGCAACCCCCATTCCTGCATATTCGATTCCGGCAGTACCATGGTAATGGGAGAGGACGATCTGGTGAAGGTAGTTGGCTGGTATGACAATGAATGGGGTTACTCCAACAGGGTGGTGGATCTCTTAGGATTGCTGGCGAAGAAGTGAGGTTACGGGAGGATTTACCTCTGGCGCGGGAGAATATACAATGAAAAAAAAGACCGTAGAGGATATGGACGTAAGGGGCAGGCGCGTTATCGTCCGCGTGGATTTCAATGTGCCTCTTGAGGAGGGCGGAAAGATAGCCGATGATTCGAGGATAAAAGGGGCGCTTTCCACCATCAGGTATCTTCTGGATAACGGCGCTAAGGTGATATTGATGAGCCACCTCGGCAGGCCGAAAGGAAAGGTCTCAGAAGGGCTTAGGCTTGCGCCTGTAGCGAAGAGGCTGGGCGAGCTTTTGGGAAGGCCCGTGAAGACCACATCAGACTGCATAGGTGCGGAGGCGAAGAGGGTGTGCGGGGAATTGAACGCAGGCGAGGTAGTCTTGCTTGAAAACCTAAGGTTCCACAAAGAGGAAACCGCGAACGACGCGGATTTCGCCAAGGAACTCGCCTCCTATGCCGATCTTTACGTAAATGATGCTTTCGGGACATGCCACAGGGCCCACGCTTCAACCGAGGGCATCGCCAAGCATCTGCCGGCAGCCGCCGGCTTTCTGGTGGCAAAGGAAATAGAATATTTCGACAAAGTGACAAAAGACCCGGAAAAACCATACGTGGCTATCTTGGGCGGGGCTAAGGTATCCGATAAGATAGAGGTTATAAGAAATCTTTCCGATAAAGTGGATGCCATACTCATAGGCGGCGCGATGGCCTATACCTTTCTTAAGTCTAAAGGTATATGCATAGGGAGATCCAAGCTTGAGGAAGATAAGGTGGAGCTTGCGCGCGATTTGCTGATTAAGGCGGAAGAGAAGAAGATAAAGTTTTTACTTCCCGTGGACCACGTGGTATCGGACAGGATAGACGCAGAGGCCCGCGCAGAGATTTCCGATACGGACATCCCCCCAGATAAGATAGGCTTGGACATAGGGCCCGGTACCATAAAGACTTTCAAGGAAGTCCTCGGCGGGGCAAAGACCGTTGTGTGGAATGGCCCAGTGGGTTTCTTTGAGCTGGAACAGTTCAAAAAGGGGACCGAGGAACTTGCGAATTTCCTGGCAGTCTCGGGCGCTACCACGGTCATAGGGGGAGGGGATACAGCGGCCGCCGTAAATAAACTGGGGTTAGCCGACAGGATGTCGCATATATCGACCGGAGGGGGCGCTTCCCTTGAGTACCTGGAAGGCAAGGAACTTCCGGGCATAGCAGCACTTAACGATAAGTAGAGAGAGGGTACTATGAGAAGAAAGATCATTGCCGGTAATTGGAAGATGAACAATACCGTCGGAGAGGCCGCGGATCTCGTAAATTCCCTTAAGAGGGCAGTGGCGGGGATAAGAGAGCTGGACATAGTAGTCATACCGCCTTTTACGGCGCTTAGCGATATATCGGATATGCTTAGCGGATCAAACATAGACTTGGGTGCGCAGAACGTCTACTGGGAAGAAAGCGGAGCTTTCACCGGCGAGATATCGCCCGGCATGCTTAAGGAATTGGGCGTAAAGTATGTGTTAGTGGGTCATTCCGAAAGACGCACTTATTTCGGCGAGAGCAACGAAAGCGTAAATAGAAAGGTGAAAGCGGTTTTGCTCAAAGATATGCTGCCCATAATGTGCATCGGCGAGAGGCTGGAAGAGAGAGAATCGGCGAAGACATTCGAGGTCATCGAGGACCATCTTACGGGGGGGCTCAAGGATATATCTAAAGAGGACGCGCTTAAAATAACGATAGCTTATGAACCTGTATGGGCCATAGGCACTGGGAAGACCGCTACGCCGGATCAGGCCGAGGAGGCACATTTACACATAAGGAAGGTTCTGGCGCGCATATATGACGAAGGGGCCGCCAAAATGCTTAGGATACAGTACGGCGGCAGCGTAAAACCGGACAACATAGGTGAACTCATATCCTGCCGGGACATCGACGGTGCTTTGGTGGGGGGTGCTAGTCTCGACGCAGACAAGTTCGCAGCAATAGTGTCGGAATCGGCAAGGAAAGGGGATTAGTGTATGTATGCATTGGTGATGGTTATCCATATCTTTGTGAGTATAGTGCTGATACTCGTCATTCTGATGCAGGCGGGCAGGGGCGGAGGTATGAGCGATGTCTTCGGCTCAAGCTCCAATCAGACCATTTTCGGGACCTCGGCGGGAGATTTTCTTACTAAAGCTACGGCCGTGTGCGCCGGTGTCTTTATTATTACCAGTTTAACGCTTGCCGTTATGTCTTCCAAACGCTCGCGTTCCCTCATAGGGCCTTCCGAGCCCGTTCCTATGGTTCCATCCGACTTTGGGGCCGGTGAGCCGGATACCCGGATGGATGAGGGCGCGGAAGGCGTGGATATGCCCGTATCTCAGGAAGCGGGTGCCGCCGGAGGCGAAAGCGGCGAAATAAGTGGGGAAGGCTTGGATGCCAGCGACGAATCGGATACAGTCAGACCGGCTGCGGAATAAGCAAGCCCGCATAAAGAGGCATTTGATGAGACCGCTACTTTGCGTAGCGGTCTTTGTCTTTGCTCAAGGTAGATGTCTAGGCGGGGACGGCGGGAAAAAAGAAGATTTTTACGGGGACGCCTATGTTACCGGCTCCATAGCGGATGCCGTGAGTCTCATGCCTATGCTATCCACAGACTCGGCTTCGCACGCGGTCACCGGCATCGTCTTTAACGGGCTTACCAAGGTTGATAAGGACCTTAATATCGTCGGAGACGTGGCCCAGGAATGGACGATATCGGAAGACGGCAGGATCATCACATTTCTCCTAAAGAAAGGCGTAAGATGGCATGACGGAAAGCCGCTCACGGCTCGGGATGTAAAATTCACATTCGATACTATACGGGATCCTGACACGGGTTGTCCTTATATTGCCAGTTACAGCGACATAGAGAAGGTAGAGGCTATCGGCGATCATACCGTGAGGTTTGTATATTCCGCTCCTTATGCCCCTGCACTCTCAAAGCTCGGCACAGAAATCATGCCCTTCCATCTGCTTGAGAACGCAGATATGCGCTCTACTCCGTTCAAGCGTTCTCCTGCGGGAAGCGGCCCCTATATCTTTAAGAGATGGAAGACCGACCAGTATATTATACTCGAGTCAAATCACGATTACTTCGAGCACAGGCCGTTTATAGACAAATATGTCATAAGGGTTATTCCCGACCAGGCCGTTCAATATCTTGAGCTTATAACCGGCGGCATAGACACTATGGGGTTGACCTCATATCAATATCTCTACAGGGCCGAGACAGAGGTGTTCAAGGCAAGGCATAACAGGTACAGATACCTTGCCCGTAGTTATTCATATATAGGTTATAATCTTAAGGAGGGACTTTTTAAGGATAGGCGCGTCCGCCGGGCCCTCAGTTACGCCATAAACAAAAAAGAGATTATAGAAGGGGTCCTTCTGGGGCTGGGGGAACCGTGTTCCGGCCCCTTCTTCGTTGAGACGCCTTACTATAACGAGGCGGCCGAGTCCTATGGTTACGATTTAGCAAAAGCGCGCGCGCTTTTACGGGAAGCCGGCTGGATAGACTCGGACGGCGACGGCATACTGGATAAGGACGGGGAGCCTTTCAAATTCCGCATAATAACGAACCAGGGCAACAAAGAGCGCGAGGATATCGCGACGATCGCCCAGCGCCAGTGGCGCGAACTGGGAATCGCGGCGGAAGTGCAGGTAATAGCCTGGGCCCCTTTTTTAACCGAATTCGTCGATAAAAAGAGGTTCCAGGCGGTTATTTTGGGGTGGACCCTTCCGCTTGACCCCGATTGCTATAACGTCTGGCATTCCGAGGCGTCCGGAGAGGGCGGACTGAATTTTATCTCCTATAAAAATGAAGAGGTGGACAGGCTTATAGAGGTGGGCAGGAGGACCTTTGACAATTCCGAGCGGATAAGGATATATAAAGGTATTCACAGTATTATCGCAGAGGATGCCCCTTATACCTTCCTATATTTTCCTTACGCCAAGGTAGCGTTGTCAAAAAGGTTCGAGGGCGTGGAGCCTGCTCCTGCCGGCATAGGCTACAATTTCATAGACTGGTATGTCACCCCCGGCAACCAGAGGTACTAAAGGGGACGTTTCCATTTTCTATAAGTGATTATATTAAAATAAGTTACAACAGGTGTTGGGCCGGTTAAAAAGCGCGCCCGGATATAGGATCAGTTTAAACCGCAACTTCTTAGATGTCAATAAGCCGGAGTTAGGGGGCACCCGCCAAAAGCGGAAAGACATCCCCTTTATTTGATATATGCTGAACTATATTATCAGAAGAAGTATGCTCGTGGTGCCGATGCTCTTAGGGATTTCTTTAATTACTTTTGTTATAGCGCATCTGGCACCCGGCGATCCTACGAGCGTTAAATACGGTCTTAATCCGGAAGTATCCGAGACCGCCAGGGCCAGGCTAAAAGAGCTTTACGGACTAGACAGACCCGTCCTGGTCCAGTTCGGCCTATGGCTTAAGAGGATGGCGGTACTCGACTTCGGGAATTCCTTCATAGACGACCGACCCGTTATGGCTAAGATAGCTGAAAGGCTGCCCGCTACGCTCATACTCAATATATCGGCTCTCCTTATCATATACCTTATAGCCATTCCTATAGGAATAAGTTCTGCGGTCAGGGCAGATTCTTCCTATGACAAGGTGACCACGGTAGTGCTCTTTGCAGGTTATGCTACGCCGAGTTTCTGGTTTGCGCTTATACTCATATGGATATTCGGATTTCACCTTGGGTGGTTTCCCATATCGGGGATGCGGCCGTGGTACGTGGAGTACTACACTTTTTTCGAGTCGGCGAAAGACCTTCTATGGAGGCTGGCGCTCCCGGTACTTACGACATCCCTGTTGAGTCTCGCCGGACTTTCAAGATATATGAGATCGAGCATGCTTGAGACTTTAAGACAGGATTATATAAGGACGGCCAGGGCAAAAGGCCTTGATGAATTTACCGTAATATATAAACACGCCCTTAAAAACGCGCTTCTGCCCATAGTTACGATAGCGAGTATGATATTGCCCGGCCTGTTAAGCGGAAGCTTCATAATAGAAACCATCTTCGGCTGGCCCGGCATGGGCCGTCTGGGCTACGAGGCTATAATGAATTACGATTACCCGACTATCATGGGAGTGGTTGTCATAGCTACTTTCCTGACCCTCCTGGGACTTCTTTTGGCCGATATACTTTACGCGATCGTGGACCCGAGGATAAGGTATAAGTGATGATTAGAGAGATATTGAAAAAAAGGCAGATTGTCATAGGCGCGATGGTGATTATCCTAATGGCATCCGCGGCAGTGTTCGCTCCCTTTATTTCTCATTTTGACCCATATGAGCAGAATCTTTCGGCCGATGCCAGGCTTCAACCGCCCTCGACGCGCCATATCTTCGGGACAGATGACCTCGGCAGGGACTTATTCAGCAGGATGGTCCACGGGGCAAGGACATCATTATCTGTAGGTTTCATAGCGGTTGCGATTATGCTCGTTGTGGGAATAACGCTGGGGGTATTGGCCGGTTATTACGGAGGGGCAGTCGACTTCGCCGTGATGAGGCTCGTTGAGGTGATGATGTGCTTCCCTACGCTCTATCTCATACTGGCTCTTCTGGCTTTTTTAGGGCCGTCCGTTTATTATGTTATGATCGTAATAGGCCTAACCAGCTGGATGGGTCTGGCAAGGCTCATAAGGGCGGAATTCCTTTCTTTGAGGGAGAGGGAATTCGTTGTGGCGGCAAAGGCCCTGGGCGCTACCGATATGCGCATAGCGTTCAGGCATATCCTGCCGAACGCCCTGGCACCCGTTTTTGTGAGCATTACCTTTTCGCTGGGAGGAGCGATACTTATCGAAAGCAGCCTTAGTTTCCTTGGACTCGGCGTGCAGATACCCGTGCCCAGCTGGGGCAACATAATCTCAACCGGCCGTTTTTACATAGAAAGCGCCTGGTGGCTTACGGTCTTTCCGGGGCTCGCAATTCTTTTTTCGGTGCTCAGTTTTTATCTGATAGGAGACGGCCTCCGTTCGGTTCTGGACCCCAGGCTCAAGAGATAGGTCGGAATATGTTTACTTTTTCTGGATGATGTGATATGCCATTACTCGATGTGAGAAGTCTTACTACCGTTTTTTCGGCCAACGAAACAGATAAGAAGGCCGTTCGTGAAATCTCTTTTTCGATAGAGGAAGGCGAGACCCTGGGCCTTGTGGGGGAATCCGGCTCCGGCAAGACCGTGACCGCACTTTCTATATTGCGTCTTATAGACGAGCCCGGCAGAATTGTATCCGGGGAGATAATATTCGACGGACTCTCGCTACTCGATTTGGATGATAAAGCTATAAGGAGGATAAGGGGCGAGGCTATCTCAATCGTCTTTCAGGAGCCGCTCACAGCGCTTAACCCGGTCTTTACGATCGGCCGCCAGATCGTAGAGACATTTATTGCCCATAGGGATGCCACCGTTCGTGAAGCCAGACGCGCGGCATTGAAGGCCATGGAGGAGGTGCATCTGAGAGATCCCGAACGTATATTCGGCGAGTATCCTCACAGGTTGAGCGGCGGGATGAGGCAGAGGGCCATGATAGCAATGGCGCTGGTCTTACGGCCGAAACTTCTTATAGCCGATGAGCCTACTACGGCGCTGGATGTTACCATACAGGCTGAAATCCTCGAACTATTCAGAGAAATAAAGAAAGTCAGCGGCATGTCGATACTTTTTATTACGCATGACCTCGGGATAATGGCAGCTTTGGCGGATAGGCTGTGCGTGATGAAAGAAGGCAGGATTGTAGAAAGAGGTACGGTTTTCGATATCTTCTCATATCCAAAAGCGGAATATACGAAGGAGCTTTTGAAGGCAATACCAAGAATATCACCGGAGATGAGGAAGGGATGGTAGAGGTAAGAGGACTCAAGAAATACTTTCCGATACGTAAGGGCGTTCTGCAAAGACCAGGGGGCTGGGTGAAGGCGGTGGACAATATATCCTTTCGTATCGATAGAGGCGAAACCTTTGGCCTTGCCGGCGAATCCGGCTGCGGCAAGACGACGACGGCCAGACTTATCTTGAATCTCATCAGCTCCGATCAAGGGGAGGTCTTTTTTGAGGGCTTAGATGTCCTTAAGGCGGATAAAAGGAGCATGCTTGGAATACGTCGGGAGATGCAGATGGTCTTTCAGGACCCATTCAGCTCCCTGAACCCCCGGATGAAGGCCGGAGACATAGTTTCGGAAGGCCTTCTTTTAAGGGGTAGGTACACCCCTGGCGAGATCGAAACAAGACTCGATGAGACTTTTGAAATGGTGGGTCTGCCCCGGGCCTACAAAGAGAGATATCCGCATCAGTTTTCAGGCGGAGAGCGACAGAGGATAGGCATAGCCAGGGCCGTCATACTAAGGCCGAAATTTATAGTGCTCGACGAACCCGTCTCCAGCCTGGACGTCTCTATCCAGGCGCGTGTTCTCGGGTTGCTCAAGAAGCTTAAGGAAGAACTCAATCTGACGTATCTATTCATTACACACGACCTTGCCGTTGTTGCCAACATGTGCGACAGAGTGGCTATCATGAATGAAGGCAGGATCGTGGAATCCGGCCCCACAAGGGCGGTCTTCTCGGAACCCGGGGAAGAATATACGCTTAGGTTGCTTCGGTCGATTCCCCTGCCCGAACCCGGCAGGAGATGATATCCGTCCGTTGTGACGAGAATCAGATGTTAGCCGCACGATTTTTCGAAGACGGTCTCCCCGTTATATAAGGTTGCAATCTTCCGCGATTCTTTATATAATATCTAAATACTGGACATATTATTAACGTTATCACCAAGGAGCGAACTATGGAGAGGTTTCTGTCTGGACTGGATCCGGTTGCCTGGAAAATAGTGATTTCGGTTGTCGCTGTCTTTATCCACTATCTTGCCGCCTCCCTTATATGCGGTGTAATCAATAGAAGAGTAGAGGACATAAAGAAGAAGTATAATGCCAGAAAGACCACCTATTACATCGCCTCTTTCCTGGCTCTCTTAGCCTTGTCGGTTATTTGGATAAAGGACATCAGCAGACTTACGGTCATACTATCGGTTCTGGGCGCCGGTCTTGTGGTGGCATTACAGGAACTTGTATTATGCGTGGCTGGCTGGTTCGTAATAATCTTCAGGAAACCCTTTGATACCGGCGATAGAATAGAGATAGGCAGCTATAGAGGAGATGTCATAGATATACGCTTTCTGCAGTTCTCTTTGCTGGAAATAGGTAACTGGGTAGCCGAAGATCAGTCGACCGGAAGGGTGATCCATGTCCCTAACAATATAATCTTCCGGCATCCGGTCATAAATTATACGCGGGATTTCGAATTCATATGGAACGAGATAAAGATCACCGTGACCTTCGAGAGCGATTGGCATAGAGCGAAAGAGATCGTACTTGAGCATGCCCAACAAGAGGCGGGCCGCATCAAGAAAGAGGTGGACAGACTTATAAAAAGGATGGCCACCCATTACCTCATATATTACGAGAAGCTGACGCCGATAGTTTACGTAAAGATAGTTGGCCACGGCATTGAGCTTTCGTTGAGGTATCTGACTGAGGCGAAGAGGAGACGTTCGACGCAGGATGAGATATCGAGAAAGGTGCTGGATGATTTCGAAAAGGAAGCTAACGTAAACTTTGCTTACGAGACATTCAGGATTGTGAAATAGGCCAGAGGTTCGGCGCGGAAAGATTATGGGACGAACTATAACGGAAAAGATATTAGCCACGCATTGCGGCAGAAAGGCCGTGTCCGCGGGCGATTTCATAAATGCAGGGGTAGATATGGCGCTCGGCAACGACATAACCGCGCCGCTCGCCATAGAGGCATTCGAGAAAACAGGGAATAAGAAGGTCTTTAATAAAAACAAGATAGCCCTTATACCCGATCACTTTACGCCAAACAAGGACCTGAAGAGCGCCAACCAGTGCAAGGTGTTGCGCGAATTCGCGCACAAGCACCGGATCAGGCATTATTACGAAGTCGGTACCATGGGCATAGAGCACGCCCTTTTGCCGGAGCTGGGATTGGTTCTTCCGGGCGATGTTGTAATCGGGGCGGATTCGCATACCTGCACCTACGGGGCATTGGGCGCCTTTGCCACGGGCGTAGGTTCTACGGATCTTGCCGCAGCTCTGATAAACGGCAGGTGCTGGTTCAAGGTTCCCGAGACTATAAAGTTTGCGTACCAAGGAAGACTGAAAAAATGGATTGACGGTAAAGACCTCATTCTTTACACCATAGGAAAAATCGGCGTGGACGGAGCGCTTTATAAAACCATGGAATTCACGGGCGATACGATTTCTTCCCTCAGCATGGATTCCAGGTTTACCATGTGCAACATGGCCATAGAGGCCGGCGGCAAAAACGGCATCATTGCCTACGATGCCAAGACAGAGAGATATGTAATGTCCAGATGGAAGAACCCGGCGGCAAAGAGAAACAGGAGGCCGTTTAAAATTTACCGTAGCGATAAGGACGCCGTTTATTGCGCCCGGTACGAGTTCGATGTTTCTAATCTGGAACCTCAGGTCTCCTGCCCGCATCTGCCCAGCAACGCGAAGCCGGCGGACAGCCTCAGAAAGGTCTCGATAAACCAGGCGGTAATAGGTTCCTGTACTAACGGGCGTATAGAGGATCTGAAGATTGCGGCAAAGGTGCTTAAAGGCCGTAAGGTCTCTTCGCGCGTCAGGACAATAGTGATACCCGCTACTCAAAACATATATATGGAGGCTTTGGAAAAGGGGTATATCGCTACTTTTCTGGAATCCGGAGCTATAGTTTCGACGCCCACATGCGGCCCCTGTCTGGGTGGCCATATGGGCATCCTGGGGCAGGGAGAGGTGGCTATAGCTACCACAAACAGGAACTTTAAGGGCAGGATGGGCCATCTTACAAGTAAAGTATATCTTTCGGGACCTGCGGTTGCGGCGGCGAGCGCGGTTAAGGGGAGGATAGCGCATCCAGATGAGGTTGCCTGAGGGATCCTAAAAATAGGTTTTTGAGGGTGAACGGATGAAACTCAAGGGTCATGCTCACAGATTCGGAAACGATGTAAATACCGACGAGATCATACCGGCGGTATATCTGAATACGACCGACCCGCACGAACTGGCGGTCCATTGCATGGACGGCATAGAACCGGGATTCGCCAAGAAAATAAAGACAGGCGATGTCATAGTGGCGGGCAGCAATTTCGGCTGCGGCTCCTCGCGCGAACACGCACCGTTTTGCATAAAGGCGGCCGGAATATCCTGTGTGATAGCCGAAAGTTTTGCCAGGATATTCTACAGAAACAGCGTAAATATCGGTCTGCCCATACTTGAAAGCGCTGAGGCCTCCAGGGCAGTAAGAGAAGGCGATCTGATCCAGGTAGATTTAAAAAAAGGCAAGATCATCAACATCACGAAAAAAAAGACCTATTCCACTCAGCCGTTTCCCGAATTTATGGAAAGGATCATCTCTTCCGGAGGTTTACTTAATATGCTGAAAGGCGGGCAGTAGCTATGATAAAAGTGGACAAAGAGGAAAAGAGGATAACCGTTTATACGGATTCCTACAAGATTACCGGAAAGGTCTTTCTGCCGCGCGGAGGCAGGATATCCGATTTTCTCGGCGGGATTACAGAAAAGAGATTCATACCGGTCAAGGAAGTCATTGTGACGGATTTTTCCGGGAACGAGGTTTGTAAGAGTAATTTCATCAATCTCAATACGGAGAGAGTAGTATACGTGGTTCCGGATGAAGAAATAGAGTAGGAAGAGAATGGAAAGGGAGTTTTTGGTATGCATAAAATAGCTGTTATACCGGGTGACGGGACTGGCCCGGAGGTGGTCGCGGAGGGCCTGAAGGTGCTGGAGGCGGCCTCTTCGAAGGCCGGCTTCAATTATGAAACGGTCAAATACGATCTCGGCGGAGAAAGATATAAAAGGACGGGAGAGATCCTGCCGGATTCCGTCCTGGAGGAGTTGAGGACATTCGACGCTATATACCTTGGAGCGGTAGGCCATCCGGATGTAAAACCGGGCATACTCGAGCAGGGACTTCTGCTTAAGATACGTTTTGCCCTGGAGCAATACATAAATCTCAGGCCGGTAAAGCTCTATCCCGGCGTATGGACACCCTTGAAGGATAAGGGTCCCGAAGACATAGATTTCGTGGTCGTCAGGGAAAATAACGAAGGCCTCTATGTAGGCGAAGGCGAATTCAGGAATAGGGGAAAAGAAAACGAGGTTGCTCTGCAGATATCCAGAAATACACGAAAAGGCGTAGAGAGATGTCTTCGTTATGCATTTGATTACACTATGAAAAGGAATAGAGATAAGAAACTTACCCTTTGCGGCAAGACCAATGTTCTTACCTACGCTTTCGACCTATGGAAGAGGGTCTTCGACGAATTGGCCGGCGGATATCCGGAGGTGACTACCGATTACGCCCATGTCGACGCTACATGCATGTGGATGGTGAAGAATCCCGAGTGGTTCGATTGCATAGTAACGGATAATATGTTCGGCGACATCATCACCGACCTGGGGGCGATGATACAGGGAGGCATGGGAGTGGCAGCCGGAGGCAATCTCAATCCCGAGGGGGTCTCTATGTTCGAGCCGATAGGGGGATCGGCACCTAAATATACAGGGAAAGGCGTAATCAATCCTCTGGCAGCCATATGCGCGCTTATGATGCTTCTGGATGAGATCGGCGAGAAGAAGGCGGCCTGCATGATAGAGAAATCGGTGATGAAGGTTACGCAGACTCTTGACAGCATGTCCGCGGGAAAGATGGGTTATTCTACGTGCGAGGTAGGGGATCTGGTAGTAAAGAATCTCTGATATTGTCGCGAGCTAACAGGTGTAATATGAGCAAAAAATATAACGTGGCTGTGATGGGAGCAACCGGTGCCGTAGGCACGGAATTCCTTAGGATACTCGAAGAGAGAAAATTTCCGGTTGCGGATTTGAGATTACTGGCGTCCTCTCGCTCAAGAGGAAAGAAGCTTTTTTTTGATAATAAGGAATACGTAGTAGAAGAGCTTACCCGCGATTCCTTTGAAGACATAGAGCTTGTTCTGGCAAGCGCTGGTGCGGCACGCAGCAAGGAATTTTTACCGGGTGCCGTAAAGGCCGGGGCAGTCTGTGTTGATAATTCGAGTGCTTTCAGAATGGAGCAGGACGTGCCTTTGTGCGTGCCGGAAGTGAATCCCGGCTCCGTAAAAGGTCACAGGGGAATCATAGCAAATCCGAATTGCTCCACCATACAGATGGTAGTGGCGTTAGCTCCGATTCATAGGGCAGCGGGAATTAAAAGGGTGGTGGTTTCGACGTACCAGTCGGTCTCCGGCGCAGGACAGAAGAAGGTGGCGGAACTGGCGGAACAGGCGGAAACGCTATCGGGAAAAGACCGTTTTTTCGAAGTGGGAAGGCATGCGGCCGCTGAGTCGGCGATACGCGAATTCAATCATCAGATAGCCTATAATCTGATACCTCATATCGATGTTTTTCTTGACAACGGATATACCAGGGAAGAGATGAAGATGGTGCTGGAGACCAGAAAGATCATGGGTGAGCCCGGCATGGCCATCACGGCCACGGCTGTGAGGGTGCCTGTCTTCTATGCCCATTCGGAGAGTATAAATATAGTTACTGACAGAAAGGTGACTCCGGAAGAGGTCAAGGGGATTCTGCGCGCGTCTTCGGGGGTTACGGTAGTGGACGATTTCAGAACCGCCTCTTATCCCATGCCCATCCATGCGGAGGGGCGCGATGAAGTATTCGTCGGCAGGATCAGGGAGGACGAATCCTGCAAAAACGGGATAAATCTGTGGGTGGTAAGCGATAATCTGAGAAAAGGCGCAGCGCTGAACGCGATACAGATAGCCGAACTCCTTTACGGAATTTCCGCATGACCTTTTAACCAGGCAACCGCACCGCCCGCACAAGGTCCGCCTTAGGATTTTCCCGGGTAATCCAGTGAGAAATATAAAGATGCGCAATTACGTGATAGTTACCGAATACGACGGCACCGGATACAGAGGTTGGCAGGTGCAAAACAACGGAGGGGCCAAGACCGTTGCTGGGGAGCGGACCGTGCAGGGCGTAATCGAGAGCGCCCTTTTCAGGCTTTTCGGCAAAAAGACTAAAGTTATATCTTCTTCAAGGACGGATGCGGGAGTTCATGCCAGGGCGCATGTCTCCAATTTTAGGGTATCGAGCCGCCTGGACGGCCCTTCCGTGAAGAGGGCACTGAATGGCATGCTTCCTGACGATGTCCTTGTGAAGTCAGTCAGGGAAGCGGATGAGGATTTTCATTCGCAGTTCACCGCCAAAAGCAAGCTGTACAGATACATCGTGTATAACGGGAAGGATCTCAATGTCTTCGACCGCAATAGAGTCTATCATTTCAAGCAACCTCTCAACGAGAAGTTGATGGCTTCTGAGGCCTCCTGTCTGATCGGCAGGCACGATTTTACGTCTTTCAGATCGTCTCACGGCAGGACAGGAAGGCCGAGGAATCCGGTCAGGACGATAAAGGTCCTTCGGGTAAAGAGGCGAGGAGCGCGCGTCATTATAGACATCGAGGCCGACGGCTTTCTTTACTGCATGGCCAGAAACATTGTGGGAACGCTGATAGAGGCCGGCAGGGGGAGGCTTGCTGCGGGAGAGGTGAAAAGGATACTTCGCTCAAGGGATCGGCGCAAGGCCGGTCCGGCCGTTCCGGGGAAGGGGTTATGTCTTATACGGGTCAAGTACGACTGATGTGTGATTGATGCGCTCCGGAATAAAAAGGCCTTGACAAAAAGGGAAGCATATGATAATATTTTCGTCTTAATCGCAAACGGGAGAGTCTATCCAAAATGAAGACAGTGATGGCCAAAAAGGGCGCAGCGAAAAAAGAGACGTACCTGGTGGACGCCGAAGACAGAATTCTCGGGAGATTGGCAAGCCATATCGCGCCGATACTAATGGGCAAACACAAAAGTTCCTATACCCCGAACGTAGACACCGGCGATAATGTAATAGTGATAAAAGCCGATAAAGTAAGAGTCAGCGGGAATAAGAGGACGGGCAAGCTGTATAAAAGATATTCGGGGTATCCAAGCGGCCTTAAAACAGTGACTATGAGCACGCTTTTGGAGAGAAAGCCTAAAGAGGCCGTTCGCACTGCCGTCAGGAAGATGCTGCCTAAAACCAGGCTCGGGAAAAAGATGCTCAAGAAGCTCAAGATTTACACCGGTTCCGAGAAGGCACTTATCCCCGACGGGGCGAAGGAATTCAAATTTTAGCCAATGGTAGCCTGGTAAGATTTCCCTAACGGGAGGAATAAGATGGCCGAAGTAACACATGCAACAGGAAGACGGAAAGAAGCCGTGGCGAGGGTCTTTCTATACAAAGGTTCAGGCGAGGTGGAAGTCAATGACCTCTCCCTTGATGCCTACTTCCCAATGGAAAGCCAGCGCATAGATATACGGAAGATGTTCGATTTGGCCGACGTATTGAAGCATTATGACGTGGTGGCAACTGTAAAAGGGGGAGGCAAAAGCGGACAAGTGGGGGCCTTGAGGCTTGCGATGGCCCGGGCAGCAGTAGAGGTTCAGCCCGAATTAAGGAAGAGGTTGAAGCAGGCCGGCGTACTTACGCGGGATCCTCGCATGAAAGAAAGAAAAAAATACGGCAGAAAGAGAGCCCGCAGACGCTTCCAGTATACCAAGAGATAACAAGCGCCAGTTAATAAAATTTCTATATTCGGCAGATAGCCTATCCTGTCAATACCGACGATTAAAGTTGACACGATAGGCTATTTCTTTTATAATTAAAAAAATTGGAATAATATCAACCTAATTAAATAAAAAGATTGGCTGGATATGCGTGATATCCGGTGTCGGACATAAAAAATAGCGTAGGAGGTTCCGTGATCAGAGTCGGCATAATCGGTGCAACCGGATATACTGGCGAAGAACTGGTAGGAATTCTTTCGGGGCACAAAAAGGTAAAATTGACTTCCTTAAGCGCGCTGGTGGATAAACCCGAATATATACAAAAAATTTTCCCGCGCCTTGATAAAAAAATAAGCCTGCTATGCAAGAAATGCGATATGGATGAGGTCATACAGATGACCGATGTCGTATTTCTTGCATTGCCTCATACCGTATCGATGCTCTATGCGCCCAGACTGTTAAAAGCGGGGAAGAAGGTAATAGACCTGAGTGCCGATTACAGGCTCCCCGCCGATGTATACGAAAAATGGTACGGGGTCAAGCATAAGGATAAGAAAAATCTGAAGGGTGCGGTATACGGACTTCCGGAACTTTATAAAGACCGCATATCTTCGTGCTCGCTTCTGGCCAACCCCGGATGCTACCCCACCGGTGTCATATTAGCACTCGCGCCGCTTGTTAACTCGGGTTTGGTGGATTCCCGGGATATAATCGTAGACGCCAAAAGCGGGGTCACGGGGGCGGGGAGGAAGGCTTCTCTCGCGCTTTTATTTGCCGAAATAGCCGACAATTTCAAGGCCTACAAAATAGGCATGCATCAGCATACCCCCGAGATAACAGAACAGATTGGCTCAATGGCCGGCTCGCAGTGCCGGGTTCTCTTTGTCCCGCATGTCTTACCCATGCGCAGGGGCATCCTTTCCACCATATACCTCAAGCCTTCGGGGTCGGTCAAATCCAAAGACGTGGAAAAGGCGTTCAGTAAGTTTTACGCGGATTCCTTCTTCGTCAGGATATGTGAAGGCGGAAGATTGCCGGAACTCAAGGACGTTATAAATACGAATTTCTGCGATATAGGCTACAGGATAGCCGGAGGCAAGATTGTGGTTGTCGCCGCTGTTGATAATCTGCTTAAGGGCGCAGCCGGGCAGGCAGTGCAGAATATGAATATCATGACTGGTTTAGACGAGACCGAAGGGTTTCAGGGCTTGGCATGAATACCGTGAAGAAAGTAGGGGGCGGGGTTACGCGTGCTAAGGGATTTTTGTCCGGGAGCATCTATTCCGGCGTGAAGAGAAAGAACGAAGACCTTTGCCTGATAGTCTCGGAGAACCCGGCAAGGGCGACGGGCCTCTTTACGCAGAACAGAATCAAGGCAGCACCTATTATTCTAACCCGCAAGAACCTGCGCAAGAGATTTGCGAGGGCGATAATCGCCAACAGCGGTAACGCAAACTGCCTGACGGGTAGAGCCGGGCTTAAGGATGCCGATAGCATAACCTGCGCGTTATCGGATATATTGGGTATCGATAAAGACGATGTGCTGACAGCCTCTACCGGCATAATCGGAAAGCGGCTTCCGGTCGAAAAGATCATAGGCGCAGTTGGGCCCCTTGTGAAACGACTGGGCAGATCCAATTCCACAGCAGTGGCCAAAGCGCTTATGACCACCGACAGGATGCCCAAGGAGTACGCCGTCAGCTTCAAAGTCGGTTCCAGGACCGTGAACATAGGCGCCGTTGCCAAAGGGGCCGGGATGATCCATCCCGATCTGGCTACCATGCTCTGTTTTATAACCACGGATGCAGAAATCTATTGGAGGGTAATGGATAAGGCGCTGCGGGAGTGCGTCGAGTCCACATTTAACCGCATCACGATAGACGGTGATATGAGTACTAACGATTGCGTTCTTATGATGTCAAACGGCATGGCCAAGAACAGAAGGATAAGGGAGTCGGGCGCGGATTACGGACTCTTTAAGTCTGCCCTGAAACAGGTCTGCTCAAAAATTGCCGAGATGATGGTAAGGGATGCCGAAGGCGCTACGAAATTCATCAAGATAGAAGTAAGAAATGCCAGAAATGCGGGGGATGCGGAGAAGGCCGCATACGCGGTCGCAACATCACCTTTGGTAAAGACCGCGGCATACGGAAGCGATCCCAACTGGGGAAGGGTAGCGGCGGCTGTAGGCAGAAGCGGGGCGTACTTCAACCCCGAGAAACTCGACATAATACTGGGAAAGACGAAGGTCCTCGGAGGCGGCGAACCTCTTGAGGTCGATAAAAAGAAGGTGCGGCGGGCATTCAGCGGAAGAGACCTTTTTATAATGATCGACATGCATTCCGGCAAGGCAAGACATGAGGTCTTTACAAGCGACCTTTCCAAACGTTATGTTGAAATAAATTCTCATTACAGTTCATGAAGGTTAATTCCTTTAAGTAGAAGGAGCGTTTTTAGTGCAGGACGCCATAATGAAGTCCGGGATATTGATAGAAGCACTGCCTTACATAAGGGAATTCCAGGACAAGTACGTAGTGGTAAAATACGGGGGCAGCGCCCTCAAAGATAAAAAGAAGAGACGCAGGGTTCTTGAAGACATAATATTCATGAGTCTGGCCGGCATGAAACCCGTGGTTGTCCACGGCGGGGGTCCGTTTATAAACAAAAAAATGAGAACCTTGGACATAAAAAGCGATTTTATAGACGGCTTGAGAGTAACGGGCGAAAGGGAGATCAAGATCATAAAGGAGGTACTTGCCTCGGTCAACAGGAAGATCGTCAAAGAGATAAGGGCGCTGGGCGGAAAGGCCCAGACCGTATACGGAACGGCCGTAATCAAAGTGAGAAGGCATAGGAGAAGCGGGGTGTTGGGATATGTGGGCGAGGTAAGGGGTGTCGATTCGAAGAAAATAGAGGAGATATGCGGAAGGGAAATAATACCTGTTATATCGCCTTTGGGTATGGGAAAAGACAGACATATATACAATATTAATGCCGACCAGGCCAGTGCTTATATCGCCCGGGAGCTTGTTGCGGTAAAGCTGGCGCTTTTGACCAATGTCGACGGCATATACTCAGACGGCAAGAGCAAAAAGAACCTTATATCGAGTTTGAAGAGAGGCAGGGTGCGCACGTTTATCAAAAGAGGCGTAATATCTACGGGGATGATCCCTAAAGTTAAGGCCTGCACGGTAGCCATAAACGGCGGGGTAAGAAAGGCCCACATAATAAACGGTTCACTCCCTCATGCCCTTTTACTTGAGATATTTACGGACGAAGGTATCGGAACGGAAGTCGTAAAATGAGGACAGAAGAGATAATCCGGAAGTATGAAAAGTACATTATGCCTACCTATACGCGCAAGAATCTGGTCTTTTCGCGTGCTGAGGGACTGAAGGTATGGACGCCGGAAGGCGTTGAGTACCTTGATTTTTTTCCGGGCTGGGCAGTGAGCGGTCTCGGCCACTGCCACAAAAGGGTTGTCAGGGCCATCCGGGAACAAGCAGGGAAGATTATCCACATTTCAAATAATTACTACAATAAACTTCAGGCGGATCTTGCAGAAAAACTGATTCAGCATTCTTTTAACGGAAAGGTCTTCTTCGCAAACAGCGGTGCCGAGGCCAATGAATGCGCGATAAAGCTTGCCAGGAAATACGGCGGCGGTGGTTCCAGATACGAAATTATTACCGCGGAGAAATCATTTCACGGCAGGACCATGGCAACCATTAGTGCCACCGGCCAGGAAAAGGTGAAAGCCGGTTTCCACCCGCTTCTTGAGGGCTTCAGGACGGTCCCGTTCAATAACCTGAAGGCTGTCGAGAAGGCCATTACGGAAAAGACCGTGGCTATAATGATAGAGCCCATACAGGGCGAAGGCGGTATCAACGTTGCGTCCGGAGATTACCTGCGGGGGCTCAAGCAATTGTGCGACGAAAGAGATTTGCTGCTTATGTTCGACGAGGTCCAGACAGGCATGGGAAGGACGGGGGAGATATTCTGTTATAAGCATTTCGGAGTAGAGCCTCATATTATGACTCTTGCCAAGTCTCTTGGAGGGGGAGTTCCCATAGGTTGCGCCATAGCTGCGGAGGGAGTGGCAGACACCCTTACCGCAGGCAACCACGCCTCCACTTTCGGAGGCAGCCCCCTGGTTTGCGCTGCCGCTCTGGCTGTTTTAGAGGCGATAGAGGAGGAGCGTCTTATCGAGAATGCGCGGAGTATGGGAGCCTATTTGCGCAAAGGACTCGAAAGGCTGAAGGACGAGTTCTCCTTCGTAAAGCAGGTGAAAGGCATGGGTCTTATGCTTGGACTGGAATTATCGAAAGAGTGCAAGGGTATATACGAGCAGGCCTTCAAGAGAAGGCTTCTGATAAACTGTACTCAGGGCAATATCCTGAGGATAATGCCTCCTATAACCGTAACGAAGCCGGAAATAGACAAGGCTCTCGGGATTTTGTCGGAGGCCATACGGCAAGGGGTATAAAGAGATGAAGATTATGCCCGGCATAAAGGAGTGAGTTATCGCATGACAAAGGACCTCATATCCTTGAAGCACTTAACTGCTTCGGAAATAGAATATATTTACGAAATGGCTGCGGATTTTAAAGCCGGGGTAGGAGACTTTGAGAAGCCCCTTGACGGTATGTCCATCGGCTTGATATTCCAGAAACCTTCAAACAGGACAAGGCTCTCCTTCGAGGTAGGGGTTTATGAACTAGGCGGTCATTCGGTATATCTGGGCCCCGGAGATATACAGCTTGGCGTGAGGGAGTCCATAAAAGACGTGGCATTGGTCCATTCCAGATACCTAGACGGCATCATCGCGCGCACATTCTCGCACGACGATATAGTGGCGCTCGGGGATAGCGCCACAATCCCAGTGATTAACGGCCTGAGCGATCTACTCCATCCGTGTCAGGCGCTGAGCGACATCTTTACCCTTCGGGAAAAGACCGGGAAATCCGCCGGCCTGACGCTTTCATACGTGGGTGACGGCAATAACGTGTTCCATTCTCTCATGTATGCTTGTGCGCTCTGCGGTGTAGACTTGCGGTTTGCCACGCCTGCCGGATATGGACCTAACGACCAAATAACGGATGATGCTCGGCGCATGGCCGGCTCTTCCGGTTCCCGGATAGAGAGCTTTAAATCAGCCGAAGAAGCGGCTAGGGGCGCAGACGCCGTTTATACCGATGTATGGGCAAGCATGGGGCAGGAGTCCGAGCATCAAAAACGTATGGCGGATTTCAAAGAATATCAGGTAAACGAATCGGTGTTCTCTAAGGCCAAGAATGGGGCATTCTTTATGCATTGCCTACCCGTTCATAGAGGCGAGGAAGTGACGGGAAGCATAATAGACGGCGCTAGTTCCATAGTGTTGGAACAGGCCGAAAATAGACTCTATGTTCAGAAGGCCGTAATGGCTGTCTTTATCGGAAGGAAGAAGAGGAGCCTATGAAGAGAAAAAGGAAGATCGTGCTTGCGTATTCCGGCGGACTAGACACTACGGTCGCCATCAAATGGTTGAAGGACCTCGGATATGAGGTAATAGCCTACATGGCGGATGTAGGGCAGGGTGGCAAGATTACCCCGGCCAGGAAAAGGGCTTTGGCGGCGGGCGCCTCGAAGGTCATAGTCGATGATCTGAAGAAGGAGTTCGTGGAGGGGTATATTTTCCCTGCCCTCAAGGCGGGAGCAATATATGAATCCGGTTATCTTTTGGCCACTGCTCTCAGTAGGCCTCTCATAGCCAAAGGCCTGGCGCGCACTGCAAGAAGAGAGAAGGCCTATTGCGCCGCTCATGGCTGCACCGGTAAGGGTAATGACCAGGTGAGGTTCGAGATCTCCCTGAAGATGCTCTCGCCCGGCATAAAGATCGTAGCGCCCGTCAGGGAATGGGAGCTGAGGTCCAGGCAGGCCGAGATAGAATACGCCAAGAAGCATAGACTCCCCATAGATGCAAAGAAAAATAGTCCTTACAGCATAGATGTCAACCTCTGGGGCGTAAGCATAGAAGCGGGCGTCTTGGAGGATCCATGGCACGGCGCGCCCGAAGGTGCCTATCTGATAACGCGCGATCCGTCGAAGGCCCCTTCCACAGGCTATACGGCGAAGATATATTTTGAAGAGGGCGTTCCCAGGAAACTCAACGGAAAAACCATCGCTGCGCTTTCGCTGATAGAAAAGTTAAATGAAATCGCCGGTCGGTACGGCATAGGAAGGGTCGATCTTGTGGAAAACAGGCTGGTCGGGATAAAATCTAGAGAGATATATGAAGCCCCGGCGGCAACGGTTCTCTATGCCGCACACGAAGCCCTGGAGAACATCGTTTTGGATAGAGAGACCTTCCAGTTTAAAAAAGAGTTGTCTCTCGAATACGGCCGTCTTATTTACAACGGATTGTGGTATTCTCCTCTTAAAAGAGCGATGGACGGATTTATAGCGGAGACTCAGAAAAGGGTCACAGGCGAGGTCAGACTGCGCCTAACCTCCGGCAACGCCGCTATCACCGGCAGGAAGAGCCCTTATTCCCTTTATCACAAGGGATTGGCCACTTATGGGGAAGATGACCGGTTCGACCACTCCCTTGCGCGTGGATTCATTGAACTGTGGGGCATGCCGTATACAGCAAACCCAAAATAAGGAGAAAGGGAGATGAGCAAGAAACTTTGGGGCGGACGGTTCAAAAAAAAGACCGATCCTTCCGTAGAAAGGTTCACAAGATCGGTTCAGTATGATTACAGACTTGCTCCCTACGACGTGGCGGGGTCCTTGATACACGTTAACGTGCTTGAAAGGGCCCGTTTCCTGAATAAGGATGAGGCAAAGAGGCTCAGATCGGCATTAGAAGGGATATTGAGAAGGATAGAATCGGGCGGTTTCAAGCCGGATATGAGGTGCGAGGATATCCATACCGAGATCCAGAACGAGGTCAGAAAAAAAACGGGCAGATTGGCTCTCAAACTTCATACCACAAGGTCGAGAAACGATCAGGTTGCCTTTGCTTCGAGGCTTTATGCCAGATGCGAGTCGGAGAAGATAACGGGTCTTATTGAACGCTTTACGCAGGCCCTCGATAAGAAGGCTAAAGATGCCGGCAATACTGTGATACCAGGCTATACCCACTTGCAGCATGCTCAGCCCGTATATCTAAAGGACCATTTGAGGGCATACAGGGCCATGCTCTTAAGGGATAAGAAGAGGCTGGCCAATGCTGCAGGTTCGATAGACTTCACCTTGGGCTCCGGCGCGCTGGGAGGCACTGCGATTAACAGCAAGAACTATTCCTTCAAGATAAAGCGTATCTTGGGATTAAAGGATTTAAGTATAAAGCCTACCTCTAATTCTATCGATTCGGTCAGCGACAGGGATTTTATTATAGAAATACTTTCCTGCTTTGCCATAATGGGAATGCATATCTCCAGGCTATGCGAGGATCTTATTATATGGTCATCAATGGAATTCGGTTTTGTATCGGTGGACGAGTGTTACTGTACCGGCAGTTCCCTTCTGCCTCAGAAGAAGAATCCCGACGCACTCGAACTCGCCAGGGGATACAGCGGCGAATTGTCCGGTGGCCTGGTCAGCGTGTTGACCATGATGAAGGGTTTACCGTTGGCCTACAACAGAGATATGCAGCTCGACAAACGGCCTTTCTTCAGATCCTTCGATATAATATCCGAAATTTTGTCCGTTTTAACGGGTCTTATCGGCACGATTTCCTTCAACGCCGCGAGGATCGAGGCCGCGCTCCGGGACGAAAGTCTTTATGCCCCTTATATTGCTCAGCACCTTGTAGATAGCGGCGTTCCCTTCAAGCATGCCCATACCATAGTCGGCAGGATGATCCGATATTGCGAGGAGAGCGATAAATCCCTTAGCGCCATGACGCAGGCGGAGATCCGGCGCTTTACCGAAAAGCTTCGGAAAGAGGATCTTGAATATCTGCTCAGGCCGTATTCCGCAATAAAGACAATAAGATCGGTAAAGAGGTAACCAGTGCACCACTTTACTTTCAAAAGAGGTGAACTTCACTGCGAGGATGTCAGGGTTTCCGATGTTGCCAGGAAGGTCGGGACCCCTTTTTATCTTTACAGCGAAAAGACCCTTCTCCATCATTTCTGCTCGCTGGCGGACGCTTTCAGAGAAGTGGATCCGCTTATCTGCTTTTCGATGAAGTGCAATTCGAATCTGGCGGTCCTCAAACTCCTATACAGGGCAGGGGCCGGTTTCGATATTGTCTCGGGCGGCGAGCTTTACAAGGCGCTGAAGATTAAAGCAGACCCATCCAGGATCGTATATGCCAGCGTCGGCAAGAGCGCCAAAGAAATCGAGACGGCCGTAAAAAAAGGTATCCTGCTTTTCAACGTCGAAAGCATACCCGAACTTCTGGCGATAAATTCCATATCCGCAGATATGCGCAGGAGAGCTCGCGTGGCAATAAGGGTAAATCCGGATATAGCGCCCAAAACCCATAAACACATAGTTACGGGCGCGAAAGAAACCAAATTCGGCATTGACTTAAAGACGGCGGAAGGCATATTCGATAATTCAAACAAATATCCCCATCTCGATATCGAAGGAATACATGTGCACATCGGTTCTCAAATAACCGAATCGGCGCCTTACGTAAGAGCGCTAAAAAGAATATCGAAATTCATAAAAGATTCCAGGATAGATATAGAGATCTTGAATATCGGCGGCGGGTTGGGCATTGTATACGATGACGAGAGTCCTCAGACCGCAGAGCAGTTCGCAAAAGCCATACTGCCGATAATAAAACCCCTTAAGAAAAAGATAATACTGGAGCCCGGCCGGTTCATCGCCGGAAACGCCGGCATACTTGTTACCTCGGTCGTATATTCAAAGGTAACACCTTACAGAAAATTCGTGATAGTGGATGCCGGTTTTAACGATCTTATAAGGCCCAGTTTTTATGACGCCTTTCACGGGATTGTTCCCGTAAAAAAGGTCCGGGGCGCAAAGAGCGAAATAGTGGACGTGGTCGGACCGGTTTGCGAAAGCGGAGACTTCTTCGCAAAATCGAGGCGGATGAGGGAGATGCGCAACGGTGAATTTCTGGCCATAATGGGCGCCGGAGCCTACGGCTTTACGATGGCCTCCAACTACAACGCAAGGGTAAGACCTTGCGAGGTTCTGGTTTCGGGCTCTGATTTTTATGTGGTAAAGGAGAGAGAGACATACAAGGATCTAGTAAAAGGGGAGAGCATACCGCTTTTTTTAAGATGATAGAGCTTGAATTTACAAAGATGGAAGCGGCGGGAAACGATTTCATAATCGTGGATGATACTCGAGGGAGTAACTTCTCCGCCGTTGGCGATATCTCGAGGCTCGCGCGTTATCTGTGCACCAGAAAAAGATCGGTGGGATCCGACGGCCTGCTTCTGATCGAACCCTCGGAAAAGGCGGACGTGAAGATGCGCATATTCAATCCCGACGGCAGTGAGGTCTCTATGTGCGGCAACGGCTCGCGGGCAGCGGCATATTATGCCTGTCACAGGAAAATCGCACAGGGGAAAATGACCATAGAGACACGCGCGGGCGTACTTAGGGCCTCGGTGTTGGATGATGCCGCAAAGATACAGATGACGGACCCGGGCGCAATTACCGAAAAAAAGATAGATTTGGCTTCGGGAAAGACGAAGCTCTTTTTTGTTAATACCGGGGTACCGCATGCCGTATTTATGGCAGAAGATATAGACGGAGTCGATGTCGCGGGCATCGGCAGAGAGGTAAGGTACCATTCCGCCTTTTCGCCGGAAGGCACGAACGCCGATTTTATACAGGTGAAAAATAGAAATACTATATTTCTCAGGACATATGAGCGTGGGGTAGAGGAAGAGACGCTTGCCTGCGGGACGGGAGCGGTAGCAGGGGCCATCGTATCCAGCGAGATGGGGCTTACCTGTTCTCCGGTCAAGGTAAAAACACGGGGAGGGGATGCCTTATATATTTACTTTAATAAGGACAACCGGGTATACAATGATGTCTTTCTCGAAGGAGAGGTAAGGCTTGTTTATGAAGGGAGAGTGGTTTATGTTTAAAGGTTCATTTGTCGCTATGGTCACTCCGCATAAGTCAGACGGCTCAATAGATGAAAAGGCCTTTAGAAGGCTTATAGAATTTCAGATAGAAAGCGGAACGCACGGCATAGTTCCGTGCGGTTGCACGGGAGAGGCCGCAACGATGACCCATGAGGAGCAGAAACACCTTATCAAACTTACCGTGGAAATCGTGGATCACCGAGTGCCCGTGGTCGCGGGCACGGGGTCGAATTACACCGTGGAGGCCGTAAACCTGACAAATTACGCCAAGAAAGTCGGCTGCGACGGAGCACTTCTCATCACCCCTTATTACAATAAACCTACCCCGCTGGGTCAGTACAGGCATTACGAGAGAATAGCCGGGGAAAGCGGGCTGCCGATTATGTTATATAACGTTCCGTCGAGGACAGGGGTATCCATAAGCCCCGAAACCGTATGTAAATTATCGAAAATAGAGAATATCGTAGCCGTTAAAGAAGCCAGCGGAAGCCTCACGCAGGTAAATCAGATAATCGCAGGATGCGATATAACGGTCTTGAGCGGTGATGATGCCCTTACCCTGCCCATGATGTCCATAGGCGCCAAGGGGGTAGTGTCGGTAGCGGCTAATCTTATTCCGCGCCAAATGGCCGATCTTGTGAATCTTGCCGGGAGCAATAACTATGAGGAAGCGGCGCGCATACACGTAAAGCTTATACCGCTTTTTAAATCCCTGTTCATGGAGACCAATCCGATACCCGTAAAGACGGCACTTTCGCTTATGAAAATGATAGAGGCTAACTGGAGACTTCCGCTGTGCGAGATGGAAAGCTCCAGTCTGCCGAAACTAAAGAAAGTGCTCGAGGAGATGGAGCTTTTATGATAAAGCTTGCGGTTTCGGGCAGCAAGGGGAGGATGGGTTCCAGGATAATAGCGTTGGCCGAAAAGGATCCGTCCTTTCAGGTGGCGACAGCCTTCGACATAGGCGAGGATGCCGCAGCGGCCATATCGGCATGCGATGTATTGATAGAGTTTACTACCCCGGATGCTACGGTCGAACACGTAAGCATAGCCTCGCGTATGAGAAAGGGCGTGGTGATAGGCACTACTGCCCTCGCAGGAGAGTCGTTAAAATCTCTGGAGGAAGCCGCGGAAAAGATACCCATCGTCTTTTCACCGAATATGTCCGTCGGTGTCAACCTCATGTTCAGGATCTCTTCCGAAGCCGCGCGTGTCCTTCCCGCAAATTACATCCCGCGCATAACCGAGGCACACCACGCGCACAAGAAGGATGCGCCTAGCGGGACCGCCAAGAGGCTCGCCGAGATAGTAGCGGCGGAAAGGAATGTTGCTCCGGACTCTATACCTATAGAGAGTATCCGCAATGGAGAAATCGCAGGCGACCATAAACTGGTTTTCGAAGCAGACACCGAAACTTTAGAATTGACGCATTCGGCAAGGACCCGCGATACCTTCGCCGCGGGAGCGCTTTCCGCAGCCAAGTTCCTCCGCAATAAAACGAACGGTCTATATACGATGGGAGATGTCCTGGGGATTTAACGCTTTAAATAGTTCGGCCGTTTAACCGTAAAGGATTTGCCATATATGACAGTCAAAGTATCCGAAAGACTCAAAAGTCTTCCGCCGTATCTCTTTGTTGAGATCGATAAGGCCAAAAAGAAGGCAAAGGCAGAAGGCAGGGATATCATAGATCTGGGGGTTGGCGACCCGGATACTCCAACGCCGGAATTTATAATAGAGGCGTTACGTGAGGCTGTCGGGGAACCCTCAACTCATCGATATGCCCTCGATTCAGGTTTGCCCGAATTGAAGGAGGCCATAGGGACCTGGTATGAGAAGAGATTCGGCGTATCCTTGGACGCCTCCTCCCAGATCCTGCCGCTCATAGGTTCCAAGGAAGGCATATCCCACATGCCTCTTGCGTTCGTCAATCCGGGTGATGCCGCTTTAGTTCCGGATCCATCATATCCTCCCTACAAAAGCGGGGTAATCTTTGCTGGAGGAGAAGTCAAGCTGATGCCCCTTAGAGCCGAGAACGGCTTTCTGCCCGATCTTGAGGATATTGCTGACGAAGATGCGAATAGGGCTAAGATTATGTTCATGAACTATCCGAACAATCCTACGGGAGCCTGCTGCGATAAGGAGTACTTCGGAGAGGTTGTCCGTTTCGCAAAGGCACACGATATCATCATCTGCCATGATGCCGCTTATACCGAACTCTCTTTTGACGGTTACATGCCGCCCAGTTTTCTCAACGCGGAAGGCGCGCTGGATGTGGGCGTAGAATTCCATTCACTTTCCAAGACTTTCAACATGACCGGCTGGAGGATAGGTTTTGTTGTTGGCAACAGAGATGTTGTAACGGCTATCGGAAAGGTAAAATCCCATATCGATTCAGGGATCTTTACCGCGATACAGAAAGCCGGCGTAGCGGCACTTTCCCAGTACGGGTCTTATATAAATACCTTGAGATCTCTTTATCAGAGGCGTCGTGATGTACTTTGCGCAGGACTTGAGAAGATCGGCTGGAAGACAAAGAAACCTAAGGCTGCTTTTTATGTGTGGGCCGAATGCATAAAAGGGTACGATTCAATGAAGCTGGCACGCTTCCTTCTTGAAAAAGCCGATATAGTGGTAACGCCGGGTGTCGGTTTCGGTATAAACGGCGAAGGATATGTACGAATGGCGCTGACGGTGGGCGAGGATAGGCTTTCTGAAGCTTGCGAAAGGATTAGAAAAATTATTTAATAAAGATGACGGGGGGTTAGTGATTGACCGGTCCGAGAAGAAGAAAGCGTTCATCGCCCTCGGTTCCAATATATCCCCGAGGCTTAAATTCATCAAAGAGGCCCTCAGCCAGATAGAGACGCTGGCCGGCGTAAGTTTGCTTAGACAGTCTTCCGTCTACGATACCTTTCCGGAAGGAAATTTTCCGCCGGGCAGTTTGAGATTTTTGAACAAGGTCGTTGAGGTAGATACTACGCTTCAGCCCGCAACTCTTCTTGAAAAACTCGACGGTATCGAAAAAAAGTTTGGGCGGAACCGACGAAAAAAAAATAAATCTAGACAAATAGACCTGGATATATTGCTGTTTGATGATATAATATTAAAAAGGAGAAATTTCACGATTCCTCACCCGAGGGCGCATCTTAGAGATTTCGTTCTTTTCGGTTTAAACGAGATTGCACCGGAGGTAAGACACCCTGTGCTGAACGAAAGGATCTGCGATATCTTTGATAAGCGTGCAATGAAGATTATAAGAGAGCCGGAAGAAGCCCGTAAGATAATAGAGAACTTAAAAAGCGGAAAGAAGAAAGTATCTTTAATTCCCACTATGGGAAATCTTCACAACGGCCATCTCAGTCTTATACGGAAGGCAAGACAGGAAACTGATTTTGTCTGCGTGAGCATATTTGTCAACCCCGCCCAATTTGGCCCCAAGGAGGACTACAGCCGTTACCCTCGCACCTTCGGTGATGACATCCGGATAGCAAGGAAGGAGGGCGCGGATCTTATCTTTGCCCCGTCGGCAACCCGCATGTACAAAAGTGACCACAGCACTTACATTGATGTGGAGACGCTGTCCGATTCTCTTTGCGGGGCCTATCGCGAGGGGCACTTCAGGGGAGTCGCCACGATAGTGGCTAAACTTCTTTACAGCATTCCAGCCGATATGGTCTATTTGGGGTGGAAAGACGCGCAGCAGGCCTTCATAATTAGACGTATGGTACGGGATCTTAATATACCTGCAGGAACGAGAGTCCTCCCTACCGTGAGAGAAAGAGACGGCTTGGCGGTCAGTTCGAGGAATTCATTTTTGAACGGGTCCGAACGCAAAGAGGCCCCGCGTATCTACGGTTCTTTATGCATGGCGAAAAAGCTGATCAGCGGAGGAGAAAGGAATCCGGCCAGAGTCGCAGCGTACGTAAAGAGGTATATAAAAAGATATACACGCGCACGGATAGAGTACTTCTCTATAGTAAGGACTACGGATCTAAAACCGGTCCGCCCGATCAAAGGAAAAGTGCTAATAGCACTGGCGGTATTTTTCGGAAAGACGAGACTTATCGACAATATTAGGATGAATGTCCGGTAAAGTGCAGTTGCAATATGCGCTGCGGATACACAGAAGACAGGAAGATGATTTACACCGAGGAGAATGACAGAAGGTATAAAGAGGATTTAAAGGCCAGGATAAAAGAACTCAAGAAAGAGAGAAAGGCCGTAATCATAGTCCATAACTATCAGCGCGACGAAATACAGGACATCGCCGATATAACAGGCGATTCCCTTGCGCTGAGCCAGGCCGCGGTCAAGACGGATGCAAGGGTCATAGTCTTTTGCGGCGTGAGGTTCATGGCCGAAAGCGCCTCTATACTGAATCCCGATAAATCGGTAATACTGCCGGTGGAAGAGGCCACCTGCCCTATGGCGGACATGATAAACGCCGAGAAGGTCAGGGCCATCAAGAAACAGTATCCGCGGGCCGCCGTGGTCTGTTACGTAAATTCGTCTGCTGCGGTAAAAGCCGAAAGCGACATAGGCTGTACTTCCGGAAACGCTGTGGAGGTGGTAAGGAGCCTTGAGAATAGGGATGTCATATTTGTGCCCGATAAAAATCTGGGCAGGTATGTGCAGACGCAGGTTCCGGAGAAGAGAATCATACTTTGGGAGGGTTTTTGCCCCAGCCATGTCAGGCTTCAGACAGAGGATGTCATAAAAATGAAGATGGTCCATCCCGAGGCTAAATTTATGGCACACCCTGAATGCAATCCCGAGGTTCTGAAGTTGGCGGACGAGGTCTCAAGTACGGCAGGTATGTTCAGATACGTAAAAAAAACCGATGGCCGGGAATTTATCGTCGGTACCGAAATCGGCATGTTGTATAAACTAAGAAAAGATAACCCACATAAGGCCTTTTATATGCCAACCGACCACCTGATATGCCCGAGCATGAAGCTTATAACACTTGGCTGGGTGGCGCATTCCCTTGAAATGCTTATGCACCAGGTGCGAGTACCCGAGGAGATAGCCGAAAGGGCCCGAAAATCTCTTGAGAGGATGCTTGAAGTTACGGGGGAGAAGAGCGGCGCTGCGATTTCGGGAAACTGATGATAAAATTAGGTATTGTAGGCTGCGGTTCGATAGGTACGATAGTAGCAGAGGCCGTAAAAAAGAATTACTCCTCAGTTTATAAGCTTATTTGTCTTTCCGACAAGATTTCGGATAGGGCAAAGGAGCTGGCCGAGAAGAGCGGGCCCGGGATAAGGTTGGCCGGTATAGATGAGCTTGTTAAAGAGTGCGATCTTGTGCTGGAGGCCGCCGCCCCTGATATAGCTCCTTATATCCTAGGCAGATGTATAGCAAATGGCAAGGACGCGATGATTATGAGTTCCGGCGGTCTGATAGATAGAGCGGACCTTTTTGAAGCCGCGCGGGAAAAAGGAATAAGGGTCTTTATACCCAGCGGCGCCGTAAGCGGTATAGACGCCGTAAAGGCTGCGCGAATAGCCGGGATTGACGAAATTGTACTTACGACGAAGAAACCGCCGGAGGGGCTTTTAGGCGCGCCTTATATTAAAGAGAATGGAATAGACCTGGATTCCGTCAAAGAGGAAACCGTAATCTTTGACGGGACAGCCAGGGATGCGATGAAGAATTTTCCGAATAATATAAATGTATCGGCTACTTTGAGTATCTGCGGAGTAGGGGCCGATAAGACAAGGGTGAGAATAGTGGTGGTGCCGGGCTCTAAAGCCAATTCCCACCAGTTAACCCTTAAGGCCCGATCGGGCATTGTCAGGACTGTAACGGAAAACCTTCCGATGCCCGGCAACCCCAAGACGAGTTATCTGGCGGCGGTCTCGGCGGTTGCCTGTCTCGAGGGCATTGTATCATCCGTAAGAGCGGGAACCTGACTGGAACTGGAAGTAAAATCAAAAAGGGAAGGGGGTGAAAGCACATGGCGACGAAAGTCGTAAAATGCAAGGTCAAAAGACAACCCGGCTATCTTTATTTTATCGACAAAAAAGGTGATGTCTCTATGGCTAAGATGGCCCGGGGGAAAAAGAAAGGCGGAAAACCAAAAAAGGTCTGCAAATGCGGGGTAAAGAAAAAATCCGGTTACCTCTATTTTGTGGATAAACAAGGAGATGTATCTATGGCAAAAATGGTTAGAGGCGGAAAGAAAAAAGCCAAGAAGGCAAGAAAGGTAAAGAAGGCAAGAAAGGTAAAGAAGGCAAAGAAGAAAAAGAAGGCCAAGAAATCGAAAAGAAGAAGATAAGCAGTCATAGAACATAAGAGGTAGGGCAGGCGCATTTTGATATATGAGGGGGCGGCGCATCTTAGGATGCGGTTCGGCCCGATCGCGCTCTTTAACAAAATGCGCCTGCTTACGTTTATAGGGAAGGTCTAAGATGTCCAGAGACCATATTATTATAAAAGGCGCAAAGGAGCATAACCTAAAAGAGATAGATGCCAGAATCCCCCGGAATAGGCTGACCGTGGTAACGGGTTTAAGCGGTTCCGGGAAATCCAGCCTGGCTTTCGATACCTTGTACGCCGAGGGGCAAAGGCGCTACGTAGAGAGCCTCTCCAGTTACGCGCGTCAGTTCCTCGAACAGCTGCAGAAGCCGAGCGTCGAATATATAGAGGGTTTATCTCCTGCCATAAGCATCGAACAGCGGAGTCAGGCATCGAATCCCAGGTCAACGGTCGGCACCGTGACAGAGATTTACGATTATTTAAGGCTTCTCTTTGCCAGAATAGGCACCCCTCATTGCTATAAATGCGGAAGGGAGATATCCAAACAGAGTTCCCAGGAAATAGTGCAGAGATTGGTGACAAGTTTTGAAGGCTCAACGATGAGAATTCTTTCACCTTTGGTAACGGGCAAGAAGGGCGAACACAAGAATGTCTTTGATGCCATTCAGAAGGAAGGTTTCGTGCGTGCTAGAGTTGACGGGAGGGTCGTCGCCATTGAAGAGGTGGCGGGCCTGGACAAGAAGAGACGCCACTCTATCGAGGCGTTGGTCGATTCGCTTAAGATCAATACCCGCAATAAAAAGAGACTCACCGACTCTGTTGAAATAGCGCTCGGGATGAGCAGCGGCACCGTAATCGCTTCTGAAGCGGACGCAAACAGGGACTACATCTACAGCGAGCTTTATGCATGCACTGAATGCGGCATAAGCTACGATGAGCTGACACCCAGAATCTTCTCTTTCAACAGCCCTTACGGTGCCTGCCCGGATTGCGGCGGGTTGGGTAATAGGAGAAACATCGACCCGGAGCTCGTTATACCCGATAAGAGCCGACCTCTGATACAGGCGATTGCTCCTTGGAGAAGGGGAGGAAAAGGGATAGTATTATACTACAGAAGGCTTTTGCGGCAGTTCGCGCGGGATTACGGCTTCGACGTCTGGATGCCCTATAAAGCGCTGCCAAAGGGAATAAAGAAGATCCTCTTGTGGGGCGATATCGAAAAAGGCGGTTTTTTCGAGGGCATAATAGAAAACCTCGAAAGACGTTTCCGGCACACCAAAAGTGAATTCGTAAAATCGGAGATAAACAAGTTTATGAGCGATCAGCCGTGTCCTTCATGCGGAGGCGCACGCCTTAGGAAAGAGAGTTTAGCCGTGACCGTAGGCGGAAAGAATATCAACGGAATTACCGCCATGTCGGTTTCGGCGGCCGGAGATTTCTTCTCCAAACTCAAATTGCGCGGCGAGAAGAAAGTGATATCCAAAGAGATCCTCAAGGAGATATCCGCACGACTAGGTTTTATGAACAGCGTCGGGCTTGATTATCTGACTCTGGACAGGGTTAGTTTTACGCTGTCGGGCGGCGAATCCCAGCGGATCAGGCTCGCTACCCAGATCGGGGCCGGGCTTGTAGGGGTTCTGTATATTCTCGATGAACCGAGCATAGGGCTACATCAGCGGGACAATAAGAGGCTCCTGGATACGCTTGCGGCTTTGCGGGATTTGGGGAATACGCTCGTTGTAGTAGAACACGACGAGGCCACAATAAGAAAAGCCGATCATATAATAGACCTTGGTCCCGGCGCCGGCGAGCACGGGGGCAGGGTTATAGCTGCGGGCCCGCTGGAATCGCTGCTTAAGAATAAGGAATCTCTTACGGCAAAATACCTTAATCGCAGTCTCTCAATACCTGTTCCGGGAAAAAGGAAGGTGGTAAACGAAAAAAGGATACTTGAGATCATCGGAGCCTCGGAGCATAATCTGAAGAACATTAACGTGAAGATACCTTTGGGGCTTTTTGTCTGCGTTACGGGCGTCTCGGGTTCGGGGAAGAGCACGCTTGTAGAGGAGATCCTTTTCCGTCAGCTTTCGAAGAAACTTTACAGATCCAAGGTAAAACCGGGAAAGCATAAGGGGATGACAGGCGCGGAGATGGTCGACAAGGTTATAGTTATAGATCAGTCGCCGATAGGGAGAACGCCAAGAAGCAATCCCGCTACTTATACAGGGGCCTTCGGCCCCATAAGGAATCTCTTCAGCAGGCTGCCCGAATCCAGGATGCGGGGTTATAAACCGGGAAGATTCAGTTTCAACATAAAGGGCGGCAGGTGCGAGGCGTGCAAAGGCGACGGAATAAAGAAGATAGAGATGCATTTTTTGCCCGATGTTTACGTTAAATGCGAGGTTTGCGGAGGCAGAAGATTCAACGACCAGACTCTTGAGATAAAATATAAAGGTTATTCGATCTCGGATGTTTTAGATATGAGCGTCGAAGAGGCGCATGGTATCTTCAAGAATATACCGTCGATAAACTGCAAGCTTGAGACCTTGAGCAAGGTAGGCCTCGATTATATCAGGCTTGGACAGCCGTCAACCACTTTAAGCGGCGGCGAAGCCCAAAGAATAAAGCTCGCCACGGAGTTATCCAGGCGGTCTACCGGCAAGACGCTTTACATCCTCGACGAGCCTACTACGGGACTCCATTTCGCGGATATCGACAGACTTCTTGAAGTGTTGCACGTCCTTGTAGAAGGCGGGAACACCGTCGTAGTGATAGAGCATAATCTGGAAGTGATTAAGAATGCGGATTATATTATTGATTTAGGTCCCGAAGGAGGGGATAACGGCGGAAGACTGGTAGCGAGCGGGACACCCGAGGATATATCGAGATGCGAATATTCTTATACAGGCTTGGAACTTAGACATTACCTCTGTTGATTTTTTTAAAAAAATTGAATTCCGCACATCCACGCCCTGAAATCATTCCTCATATAAATTTCTTGAAGCCCTTTTTTATTGGTGGTATAATCTTCGAAAAGACCACTAATACAATATTATTTGGGTATTATAAATGATAACGTTTATTGCTAAATATATAGTAGTTTTTATGGTATCTTTGTTGACTGTATTGGATATTTCATCCTCATTTGCTTCTTCCATAGACAGGGAATTTAATTTCGCAAAGAAGGCATTTGAGGATGGCTTCTACGATATTGCCAGGGAGAGACTTATCGAATACATAAAAAATAATCCGGGCTCAGGGCATCTTTACGAAGCCCATTTTATGCTCGGCCAGACCTGTTTTAATCTCCTTAAGTACGATTTGGCGATGTACGAGTTTCAGTATTTGGCTGGGCGGCCTGAGGGTATAATGCCGGACGGCGAAACCCTCTACTGGTTAGCAGAGACTTATTTCGCGGTCGGAGATTACGAGGACGCTTTCGGCAATTACCAGAGATTTCTGGATGAATTCCCTTCCTCGGAATACGCGCCGTACGCCCTTTATTCAAAGGCCTTTTGCCTTTCCAGAATGGGGCAGGCAGACGGGGCAGTAGAGGGATTCAAAAAAGTATTGAAGGAGTATCCGCATCATAGACTTGCTTCTAAGTCCTGTTACGCGGCTTCAGAGACCTTATTTAAGATGAAAGATCTCGATAGCGCAGAGTCCGAACTGACATTTTTCATCACCAGGTATCCCGTATCCGACGATGCCCCCGGAGCCTATTACATGCTGGGCGAGATCGCTTACGAAAAGGGTGCATACGCGAAGGCCGTAGAATATTTGAGGAAGGCGTTGATAAACGAAGATAACGCAAGCTGGCGACCTTTCGCTTTCAACAGATTAGGGCTCTCACTTTTAAAAACCGGTGACAGCGTGAACGCATACAATTATTTTGATTCCTGCCTTAAGGCTTCTTTGGACCGAGAAATGGCTGCCGCTGCCGTTTACGGCAAGGCCAGGGCCCTGGAAGCCCAGAAGCGACCCAAGGAGGCTCAGAGTGAATACGGCATTTTGCTAACGGATTATAGCGATACGGCATGGGCGGATGACGCCTTAATGAGAAAAGCCGAGATTCTTGCAGCTTGTGGCGAGGTCGAAGAAGCTATTTCTTTATACGAAGAGGCCCTTGCGGACTGGGGCGACGACAAATTAGCGGGCGAGATGAAATATAGACTGGGGTGGCTTTATATTAAGGCTAAAAGACACGATGAGGCAATCTCCGTTTTCAAGGAAATCGCCAGGAGGGCCGAAAAACGGATACTAAGGATAAACTCATACATGAGACTGGGGGATATTTATTATGAGCAGGGCCGTTACGAGGAGGCGCTGAGAGAATTCGATACGGTCCTCGAAAAATATCCCGAGAGCATCAATGCCGATTACGCACAGTATCAGATAGGCAATATCTTATACGACCGGAAAGAATACGGCCCGGCAGTACTGGCCTATCAGTCACTTCTTATAAATTTTTCAACGAGCCGGATACTGGATGCGGCCACGTACAAACTTTTGATGACCTATTTTAACATGGGCAAGTACAAAGAGGCCGCGCATGGCTTCGATAGGTTTGCGGAAGAATTTCCCGAAAGCGAAAAAAGGGGGGAGGCGATGTATTACGCCGGCAGCTCTTTTTATAACCTCGGAATGTATGATGAGGCGCTCGAAAGATTCAGGGCCCTTATCAAGACAAGCAAGGATAAGGAGTTGCTGAAACTCGCGCTTTACGAGATAGCCTGGTCTAATTACAGAAAAGGTGATGCGGAATCGGCCATCGATGATTTCAACAGGTTTTTAAGGATATACCCGAAGACCGATTTAAGCGCTAATGTTCTTTTCTGGTTCGGCGAATATTACTATAACAGAGCGGACTACGAAAAAGCCAAAAGATATTTTTACGAGATCGAAATAACCTTTCCCTATTCCACCGTAGCGGATAACGCCGCGTACTGGCACGCAAGCACTCTTTACAAGGAGGGGAACGTGGCCGGGGCGCTTAATATACTGAATACAATATGGTCTCGGTTTCCAGAGAGCGAGCTTGTGGCAAAGTCACTTTTAAAGATGGGAGAGGTCCTCGTGGAGAGCGGGGACGAAGAAGGCGGCCTGGTGAAATTCGAGGAACTTGTTTACACATATCCGAACAGTCCGTTTGCGCGCATCGCTCAAAAAAAAACGGGCGAGGTCCTGAGAAACCGGAAGTCGTTCGGAATGGCGATAGCGCATTTTCAAAAGGCCCTAACCGAGGATGACACCGAGATGAATGCCGAAATCCAGCATAAGATAGGGCTCTGCCACGAGGAGGCCGGCAAACTCAAGGATGCAGTTGACGCCTATTTGAGGGTCGTTTATCTATATCCTTCGGCCAGCTACTGGGGCATAAAGAGCGAGTTCAGGTGCGCCGAGATATTCGAGCGTGAAGGAGAAACCGAAAAGGCCAAAACCATATACAAAAGGCTTGCAGATGAGCCGGTCGAAGAAGGTGAACTATCGAGAAAACGGCTTACCTGGCTGAATGCGGGAAAAGATTGAACCACTCTATTTTCAATCAAGCCGGGAAGCGCTTTATGCGCTCTCCGTATAAAGGAGGTATTATAAGATGTGGGATGTGATTCAAAAAGGCGGTTCCATCATGTATGTCATTATATTGTGCTCCGTACTGGCCTTGGCAGTTACGCTTGAAAGGATATATCATCTTCGCAGAGCAAGGATCGATACAAGGGACTTTATGACTAAAATTGCCGCCACGCTCAAGAGGAACAGGGCCACGGAAGCCATAGATATGTGCAATAATACGCCCGGGCCGATAGCACATATAATGAAGGCGGGTATACTCAAGCACGATAGGCCGAAAGCGGATATAAGAGAGGCCATAGAGGATGCCGGCGTGCTGGAAGTGCCGAGACTGGAAAAGAATCTGGGTGTCCTTGCTACAATAGCACATATTACACCGCTATTGGGCCTCTTAGGGACGGTTACCGGCATGGTTAGGGCATTTCAGGTGATTCAGGAAAAGGCAACGTCGCTTTATCCGGTAAATCCCGGAGATCTGGCCGGCGGAATATGGGAGGCTCTCATTACTACCGTAGCGGGCCTCTCAGTGGCTATCCCCACTTTTGTTGCCTACAATTATCTCGTTAGCAGAGTAGACGGATTCGTTCTGGATATGGAGAAGAGCGCAACAGACCTTCTGAATATTCTTACGGTCAGGGGCCAGGACTATGAAATTTAAGAGAAGATCCGAGTTGAAAAAGGGAAATCTGGACATCGCGCCTTTGGTAGATGTGGTCTTTCTGCTCCTCATCTTTTTTATGCTCACTTCCAGTTTTATATTTCAGCCCGGCATAAAGGTCAGTTTACCCAAGGCAGTGACCAGCGAAGCCATACACAAGAAGAGTCTCGTTATACTTGTTACGGATTCAGATCTGGTATATCTTAATGAAAGGGCTATTACTACAGAGGAGCTTAATTCCAGGCTCAGGATAGCGGCCAAGGAGGATAAGCCTCTTCTTATCAAAGCTGACAGAAATGCTTCGATGGGAAAGATTGTCCAGATATGGGACATGTGCAGGGACTCAGGCGTTTCTCATATCAATATTGCTACATCCCAGGCCATCAAGTAGGGGAGGGATGGATGATCTGCTCGAACAGGATATTCAAGATAGCGTTTCTTGTTTCCTTGGCGTGGCACCTGTTCTGCATGTCTTTTTTTAAAATCGTTGTCTTGCCCGGCAGATATCATACAAGAGATCTGACGAAGGTTTCCTTTTTAGGGCCTATACTTGAAAAGACGGCTTTGGAAATTATGCTTGTTGGCAAACCTACGGCGGTGTCGACCAGTTATCATCACAATTTAAAGTACGGCCACAGGACAGTTACGCCGCAAGTGAAAAACGACTCTCTCGAGGTGGAGCCGGAAAATCCCGGGATGTCGACCGAGCCGGATTCGAATTTCGATTTTCTGAAAAGAGGAGTGCTGGAAAGCGTCAAAGAGGTGCCTAGAATGGCTATGGGCAGGGAAGAGGATGGCGCGTTAAGCGCATGCGCTGGAGAAGACCCCGATACGGGAGAAAGAGAGATCATATACAAAGGCGAAAAACCCAAACTGCCTTCGTGGATAGATTCTTCCTCCGCTTTTTATATGGAATTGGAATTTGTCGTTAATGAACAAGGGGACGTTCAGGAGATTGCCCCGAAGATATCCAGCGGGAATCCAGAGGTGGATCTGATCGGCATAAGATACCTTAAGTCATGGCGGTTTGCACCTTCAAGCGCAATCTTAGGCAGGGAAGACAGAAGATCCGTCAAGCTATATTTCGAAGCGCAGCGATAAAGGCGCCCGGTATGTTAAGTATAGATATCTCACAAGCCGTTTTTCTCTATTTATTGTCTACGGTAGTAGGCATTTTCGTAATGTGGATTTTTTTCGAAGAGCGGATGAAATTCAGGTATTTCAGGGAGGACGAAGCATACATATGGCAGTGTTCCATATGCGCTTATACCTATGTAGACAGCATAAATACGGAATTTTCGCGCTGTCCTCGCTGTAATAGCATAAATACAAAAGGGGAAAGGAGGGATACAGATGGAAATAAAGTCGTCCAAGGATGAGAAGATACCGATTGCTTCTCCCCTGAAGGTGCTGGATTATGCCACCATTAACAAGAAATTCGGTTGGTGGTCGGCGGTTGTCCTTTTGGAATCATGGGGCAGGAAGCAGCTCTGTTTTTATCTCTGGCAGAAGAAGCCGGACGGCGGCTGGAGAAGAAAACAAAAATTCGCGGTGCACAGCCAAGAGCATTGGGCGTTGATGTCCGAAGCCGTGGATAGGCTCGTTACCGAGCTTAACTAAGACACGGAAAGGTCACAATATCTATGGCCGGTCATCTCTGCATAATGTAGATAATGCGGAGCCTTGCGCCATATCTCGGAGGAATAAAGAGATGGAAGGCAAGTTTATAATGGTCCGCATAAGCTGTGCCGGGCAAGAGGAGGCAGCCGGTATCGCAGAGGCTCTACTGAAAAAGAGGCTTATTGCCTGTGCGAATATCTCGGCCCCTTATGATTCAGCTTATTGGTGGAAAGGAAAGCTTGAGCGTTCGCGCGAGGTGTTCCTTATTGCCAAGACCAAGCTATCTATGTTTGCTGCGGTTTCAGTTGAGATAAAAAGACTGCACAGTTACCGGATACCTGAGATAGTTGCTATTCCCATATCGGCGGGTGATGAAGAGTATCTGAGGTGGCTGGAGGACTCTATCAGTGAAGGGGGCTAAAGACCTTCTATGCTATGTAGTAATTTCTCTACTTTTATGCCCGGTAAGCGCTTGCGCTAAAGGGGCAGACACGGAAAAGGGAACGATGGTAAAGCTGCCGCCGGTTTTGGGAAAAGGCCAAACAAGTCTGGAAGAGGCCATAGCCGGCAGGCGGTCCGTAAGATCTTTCAAGGACCGCGAAGTTCCAAAAGACCACATATCCAAGCTGCTTTGGTCTTGCCAGGGCGTAACCAATAGTGCTCTCGGTTTAAGAGCAGCTCCTTCAGCCGGCGGAATATATCCTTTGGAAATCTACCTGGCGGATAAAGAAGGTGTTTTTCATTATATTCCTCGAAGCCATTTGCTCCAGCCGGTTAAAGACTCGGATATCAGAATGAAGCTGGCCGAGGCGGCGTACGGTCAGAGATTTGTGGAGGAAGCCCCCATCTGCATTGTTATAACTGCGGTAATTTCTCGAATGGCAAAAAGATACGGAGATAGAGCCCAGAGGTACGTACTTATGGAAATCGGACATGCTGCCGAGAACCTTCATCTTCAGGCAGTAAGTCTGGGCTTGGGATCTTGCCCGGTGGGGGCATTTTCAGATTCCCGGGTAAAGGCTCTGATTGGTTTAGGTAAGGATGAAGATCCCTATTACATAATTCCGATAGGTTATCCCAATTAGGGGCAGCCGGTATCGCGAGTTTTTTAACTTATTGCTTGATTTTTTTGATCACAGGATATAATCTATCTTATCTTAAGTTAACCGGAAGGTAATTAGACAGAGTACTGAAATCAATAAACAATGGGGCAGTAGCTCAGTTGGGAGAGCATCACGTTCGCAACGTGGGGGTCGTGGGTTCGAATCCCATCTGCTCCACCATTATTAGGGGATTCGAAGGGAGGTTTCGCCGAGCGGATAGCGAGGAAGAGCGCCTGCTTCGAAGAACTTCTTGGACTAGCGGAAGAAACCGAGTGGCCGACCCGAACACCCTGGCGGAGCGTAAGCGAAGCCGGGTGAGGGCGCCG